>OGEP01001241.1_pt1 | contig 28953 bp, 23 predicted proteins | sample 1570721 | NCBI WGS metagenome assembly OGEP01 (sample SAMEA2582131, study PRJEB24529) | metagenome | biome: Human gut stool | place: China | collected 2011 | reverse complement strand
GTAAGGCAACGGACTCTGACTCCGTCATTTCAAGGTTCGAATCCTTGTGGGCCAGTTTCAAGAACTTCTTTATGAAGTTCTTTTTTTATTTCCATTTTTTAAATGCGCAATGAAAAAGACGGCTCAGATTGGAATAACCATATTCCTCTCTGTCCGTCTTTCTTTTTCTATAAGATCATTTATACCTCAAAGATCAGATCTCCATAGGAAGGCATTGGCCATGCTTCCTTGTCTACCAGCATTTCCAATGCATCGACCGGAGCACGCAACTCTTCCATTGCCTTAAATACTTCATCGTGATAGAATTTGGCTCTGGACTCGTTCTCTTCCATGGTAAGCCCCTCTGCAACCACTTCCTGCAACTTGGCAAGTGCTACCTTGGTATCAGCCAATAAGTCAGATACCTCTACCAGAAGTTCGGTCTGCACGCTGACATCTGCATCGCAGGCAGCCTTGATCGTGTTGATCGAAGTACCGAGTTCTGTCGCATACTTGATGACTGCCGGAATGATCTGCTTGCCGGCAATATCGATCATGGTCTTAGCCTCGATATTGATCTCCTTTGCATAAAGTTCGTACTCAACTTCTGCACGGGATTCCAATTCTGCCTTAGTAAATACGCCAAAACGCTCAAACAAGGCAATGGACTTGTCTGTGGTAAGTGCAGGGATTGCCTCCACCATAGACTTGATATTCGGAAGTCCACGTCTTTCGGCTTCCTCTACCCATGCGTCAGAATAACCATTGCCGTTAAAGACGATGCGCTGATGGTCTGTCACCAACTGCTTGATCAGATCATGCACGGCAAGATCAAAATCCTCCGCCTTCTCTAAGATATCACAGACATCCGCAAATGCCTCTGCAACGATGGTATTCAGTACGATATTCGGCTCGCCGACAGAATCCTGAGAACCAACCATACGGAACTCAAATTTATTTCCTGTGAAGGCAAACGGTGATGTACGGTTACGATCCGTAGCATCTTTCATGAAATCCGGCAAAGTCTTAACGCCGGTCTCCAACTTGGCACCGGAGATCGAATGTGTCGCTGCTCCGGTATCAATGAGCTGTGTCAATACGTCCTGCAACTGCTCGCCCAGATATACAGAGATAATAGCAGGAGGTGCCTCGTTTGCGCCCAATCTGTGATCATTTCCCACATCTGCTGCTGACTCGCGCAAAAGGTCTGCATGTTCATCTACCGCGCGCAGGATACATGCCAGAACCAGTAAGAACTGGATATTGTCATGTGGTGTCTTGCCCGGTTCCAAAAGGTTGATACCATCATCGGTAACCAGGGACCAGTTATTGTGCTTACCGGAACCATTGACGCCTGCAAATGGCTTCTCATGGAGCAGACACTGCAAACCGTTACGTCCGGCTACCTTTTTCAAAGTCTCCATAATCAACTGGTTGTGGTCAACTGCCACATTTGCCTCTGCATAGATCGGTGCCAGTTCATGCTGAGCCGGTGCCACCTCATTGTGCTGTGTCTTGGAAGATACGCCCAGTTTCCACAACTCAATATTGACATCGCGCATATATGCTGCAATCCTCTCACGGATCGCGCCAAAATAATGGTCATCCATTTCCTGTCCCTTTGGCGGCATAGCACCAAAAAGAGTACGTCCGGTGTAGACCAGATCCTTACGCTGTAAGTACTTGGCACGGTCTACGATAAAGTATTCCTGCTCTGCACCGACTGATGGCATAACTCTCTGTGAAGTGGTATTGCCAAATAAACGGAGCAGGCGGACAGACTGCTTGGAGACGGCTTCCATGGAACGCAGAAGCGGTGTCTTCTGATCCAATGCCTCACCTGTATAAGAACAAAATGCAGTCGGGATGCAAAGTGTTGCACCTGCGGCATCCTGTCTGACAAAAGCCGGAGAAGTACAATCCCATGCTGTATAGCCACGCGCCTCAAACGTTGCACGCAGACCGCCGGACGGGAATGAAGAAGCATCCGGTTCGCCCTTGATGAGTTCCTTGCCGGAAAAACTCATAAGTACCTTACCATTGGACATCGGCGCAGTGATAAAAGAATCATGCTTTTCTGCCGTCACACCGGTAAGCGGCTGGAACCAATGTGTATAGTGGGTTGCTCCCTTTTCGATCGCCCATTCCTTCATTTCATGAGCAACAACATCTGCTGTTTCCGGGTCCAGTTCTCTGCCCTGACTGATGACCTCTTTCATCTTCTGATAGGTTTTCTTTGGCAAACGCTCACGCATCACAGAATCATTAAAGACATTCTCGCCAAAGATATCAGCAACGTTGAAATATTCCTGTTCTTTCATAATACTTTTCCTTCCTCGTTTCTTTCACTTGTAGCACAACTCTATCAAATATATCATAAAAATCTGATAAATCATACTATTTATAAGCAAAAAGGTGCCCCGCTATGAAAAACACATACGGAACACCTTTGTACCATCAAAAATATTAAGCTCTATTTACAGAACCAAACAGTTCCATCTTCTCTTTTACCGTTGCCTTGATTGCTTCTGTTCCAGGTAAGAGAAGTTTTCTAGGATCAAAGCCCTTGCCTTCCAGATCCTTGCCAGCCTCGATATATTCTCTTGTTGCTGCTGCAAAAGATAACTGACACTCTGTGTTTACATTGATCTTGGCAACACCAAGCGAGATTGCCTTCTTGATCATGTCATCCGGAATACCTGTACCACCATGAAGAACCAGTGGCATATCTCCTGTCAACTGCTGGATAGCATCCAAAGTCTCAAAACTAAGACCAGCCCAGTTTGCAGGGTACTTACCATGGATATTACCGATACCTGCTGCAAGCATATCAACGCCAAGATCAGCGATCGCTTTACATTCCTTAGGATCAGCACATTCTCCCATGCCGATAACGCCGTCTTCCTCTCCACCGATAGATCCTACCTCGGCTTCGATAGACATTCCCTTGCTATGTGCAAGAGCAACCAACTCTGTTGTCTTTGCAACATTCTCATCGATTGCATAATGAGAACCATCAAACATAATAGATGAGAAGCCTGCCTCAACACACTTCAAACATCCTTCATAACTACCATGATCCAAATGCAATGCAACCGGGACTGTGATATTCAATTCCTCGATCATTGCCTTTACCATTGCTGCAACTGTCTTGTATCCGGTCATGTACTTTCCGGCACCTTCAGACACACCTAAGATGACAGGAGAGTTCAACTCCTGAGCAGTCAACAATACAGCCTTTGTCCATTCTAAGTTATTGATATTGAACTGACCTACTGCGTAATGTCCAGCCTTAGCCTTGTCCAACATTTCTTTTGCAGATACCAACATAGCGGTTCCTCCATTCTTCTATATAATTTCACTCCATGAGTCATTATAGCTCAATTTATAAATCTATTCAACAATAATTTCCATTCCCTGTTTACAGTTGCTGATGGCAACAAGATGATGATCCCCACCGTACTCACCGTCCAAAGTCCATGACACATCTTCACTGCTGGTCAGTTTTAAGAAGTTGGTCTGGAAAGAGTAGACCTGGTTGGAATCCTTGGAAATCCCTGTCAAAAAGCAAACGATATCATTGAGTTCGATCGGGTTTTTCGGGGTCTTGATTAAAGTCACTTCAAACACACCATCATCCAGCGCGATATTGCCCGGAATGATCCCCTTAAATCCACCTACAGACATGGAATTCGTCACCATGCCATAGATAAACTCATCATATAAGACATTGCCGTCATACTCTACCTGCATACGATAAGACGGGATATCCCAGATCTGCTTGGCTCCCTCTAAGATATAGGCAGCATGCCCCAACATATTCTTCAGATCCTGACTGGTCTGGTAACTCACTTCGGTAAAGATACCGAAGGCTGCGACGTAGACAAAATAATCTTCATTAAATTTGCCTACATCACAAGGGAAAGGCTTTCCCTCCGCAGCAATATGCGCTGCCTGTACCATATCTGATCCGATCCCCAGGGAATTACCAAAATCATTGGTACTTCCGGCAGGAATATAACCGATCGGCACCGAAATGCCAGATGCCATAACACCGGTGACAACCTCATCCAGTGTGCCGTCTCCGCCACTACAGATGATCCTGTCATAGTTGCCTGCCTCCGTGCGCGCTTTTTGCACGGCATCGCCTGCAGACTGTGTTGTATAGACCGTCACTTCATATCCGGCTTTGACCATCACATCAATGATGTCTGCGAGATTCTCTTTTATCTTCCCTTTGCCGGAACGCGGGTTAAACAAAAATAAAACTCGTTTGCTCATGCTAAAAATCCTACTTTGTCAAAAACTTCTCGATCTCATCGACTGCCTTTGCATCATCCTCGCCCTCAGCGTCGATCGTAACGACATCGCCCGCAGTAAGGACTAAACTCATCATACCCATAATACTCTTGGCATTGACCTTTTTCGTGTCCATCTCAAAATAGATACTGCTGGAAAACTGGTTTGCCAACTGTACCAGATGAGCGATCGGTGTGGACTCCATACTGTCTGTCATATTGATTGTTACGTTTTTTCTCACGATTGTTCCTCCTATCCCCTATGCCTGTCTGCGATCTCGCTAATGCGTCGCAGGCGGTGATTGACGCCCGACTTTCCCAGTGGCGGATCCAGCAACTGCCCCAGATCCTTGAGCGGCATATCCGGATGTTCCAAACGTACCTCTGCGATCTCTCTGAGACTGTCCGGCAAAGAACCAAGTCCTCTGGTCTGTTCGATCCACTGGATATCTTCCACCTGTCTGACAGCCGCACTGACTGTCTTTGTGATATTCGCTGTCTCGCAATTCACCTTTCGATTAACAGAATTTCTCATTTCTTTCAGGATCCGGACATTTTCCAGATTCATCAAAGCCACATGGGCTCCCATGACATTTAACATGTCAACAATCTGAGCGCCTTCTTTCAAGTAAACTACGTAATGTCTCTTTCGCTCTACTATCTTTGCATCCACTGCAAAACCCTTCATAATCTCCTGCAGTTGCAGTGCCTGTGGGCTTGTCTTACAAACGATTTCAAAGTGGTAATTCTTGTTGGGGTCGCTGATGGATCCGGCTGCCAGAAAGGCACCGCGTATAAAGGCGCGACGACAACAGGTCTGCTGTAACAACAGCCCATCTACCACGTCCATGCGGATGGATACGCCATCCTCCCGCTCTTTATACATCTTTACCATGGTCAGGACATCTTTTGCATCCTGCTCATCCAAATGAGCCCCATATTCAGATATATTAGTTGTTTTATCTAATAAAGTAAAGTACTTTTTTTGCACCAGCGGGTTTTCCGATTCCATGGAAAGGATCGTCTTTTTTCCCTGGGTCAAAAGTTTCCCTTCATGACTGAGAATTGCCGCCAATTCCGCCAGTCTGCAATGCCTGCTTCCGTCGATTTGCTGGCTCAATTCCTTTTTTACTTCTGCTGAAAAGGACATTGGAACCTCCTACTTTCCGCGCAAGGCATCTTTACCGATGTCGCGGTGCTCGATCTTGACTCCGATCGCATCTTCATCCAGTAAGCGCTCGTGCAATTTGTTTGCCAGTGTGACCGAACGGTGCTTGCCACCGGTACAGCCGATCGCGATCACCAGTTGGTTCTTGCCCTCTTTTATGTAATTCGGGATCAGAAACTCGATCATGTCTACCAGTTTGTCCAAAAAGATATGGGACTCCTCGTAGCCCATCACAAACTTCTGGATCTCAATGTCATTGCCGGTCTTGGGTCTGAGTTCCGCGATATAGTATGGATTTGGCAGAAAACGCACATCAAAGACTAGGTCTGCGTCCGCCGGTATGCCGTACTTAAAGCCAAAGGACATGACCGTCACAAAAAGGCTGCGGAAGTCTTCTTCCTGCACAAAGATCTTTTGCAGTTCCTCCTTTAACTCGCGCGTCAGAAGGTGTGAGGTATCAATGATATAGTCTGCTTCCTCTTTCAAAAATCCGATCGCTGCCCGCTCCTTGATGATGCCTGCCTGAATACGCTCCGTCCCGGACAGTGGGTGATTCCGTCTGGTCTCCTTATAACGCTTGACCAGTACCTCATCCTCAGCATCCAAAAAGAGAATGCTGTATTTCTTGCCATCCTGCCGCAGTTCGGATAAGACCGACTGTAAAAGATGTAAGGACTCGCCGCTTCGGATATCGATGCCGACGACAAGTTTCTGCTCCTTGGCGGAAGGCTGCTCCGACAGATCGATAAAACTCTTAAGAAGCGGGATCGGCAGGTTATCTACACAGTAGTAGCCCAGATCCTCCAACATCTTGAATGCCGTTGACTTTCCCGCCCCGGACATCCCCGTTAATATCAATAATTTCATACTTTATCGCCTCCTGCATGCGATTCTTAAAAGTTACCCACAAATCGTACTTCCGGCTCTAAGTGAACGCCAAATTGTGCATAGACCCGGTCTGATACGTCATGCATAAGCCCCCGCACATCTGTTGCCGTCGCCTTTCCCAGATTGACTACAAATCCACAATGCTTGTCAGAAACTGCGGCATCACCGACACGGTAGCCCGCCAGTCCTGCATCCATGATGAGTTTGCCTGCGAAATAGCCCTCCGGGCGCTTAAAGGTAGACCCTGCGCTTGGGTATTCCAGCGGCTGCTTTGCCTGTCGTCTGATTCGGTAATCATCCATCTCTGCCTTGATCTGCCCTTTCTCCTGCGGGTGCAGTTTCATGGTAGCAGACAATACGATGGCACCTTCTTCCATCATGCGGCTGTGCCGGTAAGAAAGATCCAGATCTTCTGCATGCCAGTTCTCGATCCTGCCGTCTGCGCGCAGGACTCTGACCTCTTGCAGGACATCCTTCATTTCTCCGCCATAAGCGCCGGCATTCATGCATACGGCTCCGCCGATCGTGCCAGGGATCCCTGCCGCAAAAGCCAGTCCACCCAATCCGTGCTCCAGTGCCGCATTAGCCACCTGGGACAGGAGCGCTCCCGCTTCTGCCCGAATCTGATTGCCCTCGACCGTGATAGCAGACGCCTCTTTGCCAAAGGATAAGACCAGTCCCTCGATCCCCTGATCTCCCACTAAGACATTGCTGCCATTGCCTAAGATGGTGACCGGGATGTCATGGGTCTTGCAATACGATACCAATGGTGCCACATCCGCAACCTGTACAGACGCAAAAAGCCCTGCTGGGCCGCCAATCCGAAAAGTGGTATGGCGGCTCATAGGCTCTTTTTCTAAAAAGTTGATATGTGGAAATTCCTTTTTGATTTCCATTGTTTATTTTCCTCCATGGTCAAATAATAAACCGTCAGATATTAGTTGTGTAAAAATGCTACATATCCCTTGTATGCTTCGTAGAGATCCACCTTGCTGATGATTTCCCATGGTGCATGCATGTTCAGCACTGCCACACCACTGTCGATGACCTGCATATCCAGATTGCCCAGGATGTAAGCGATTGTTCCGCCGCCACCTGCATCTACCTTACCGAGTTCTGCGGTCTGGAAGGACACATCTGCGTCATCCATGACTTTGCGCATTTCAGCCATATATTCTGCGCTTGCATCGTTGGAACCGGACTTGCCGCGTGAACCTGTATACTTATTAAAGACAAGACCTCTGCCGAAGTAAGCCGCATTTTTCTTTTCCATAACAGACGGATAGTTTGGATCGTAGGCTGCGCTGACATCGGAAGATAATACCTTGGAATTGCGCAGTGCACGGCGCAGCAACAACTCAGAAGTCTGACCGGTCAGTGCCATGACCTCTGCAACCGTATTTTCAAAAAAGCGTGATTCCATACCGGTTGCACCGACAGATCCGATCTCTTCCTTGTCTACCAAAAGACAGACGCTGGTGTACTCTACGTCCATCACCTCTGCGATCGCCTTAAAAGATGGGTAAGCGCAGACTCTGTCGTCATGACCATAACCCATGATCATAGAACGATCAAAGCCATAGTCTCTAGCCTTTCCTGCCGGAACCACTTCAATCTCAGCGGATAAGAAATCTTCTTCCTCAATGTCGTACTGCTCTGTTAAAATACGAAGGACATTTGCCTTGACACATTCTTTTTCTTCTTTGCTCTCTACCGGGATACTTCCCACCAGCACATTAAGGTCTTCTCCCTCGATCACCTTGGATGCCTTTTTCTCCATCTGCTCTGCAGAGAGATGGATCAAAAGATCGCTGACTCCGAATACCGGTTCTTCGTCCTTTTCACCGATGCATACATTGATGACACTGCCGTCTTTTTTGACGATCACACCATGTAAAGCCAGTGGCAGGGTCACCCACTGATATTTCTTGACGCCACCGTAATAATGGGTATCTAAAAGTGCCATATCGGTATCTTCGTATAATGGATTCTGCTTGAGATCCAGACGCGGAGAATCAATATGTGCTCCTAAAATACGCATACCATCGGAAAGCGGACGCTTGCCGATCACAAAAGCAGCCACCATCTTTTTCTTGTTGATGGCATAGACCTTATCTCCTGCCTTTAAGGTCTTGCCGGAAGCGATGATCTCATCCAGATTTTCAAAGCCTGCCTGCTTTGCTTCTGCCTCAAAGAATGCTGCGCACTCTCTTTCAGTCTTGTGTTCTGACAAGAACTTGCGATAGCCGTCTGCAAAATCATAGACAGCCTGACGCTTGTCCTCTTCCTGATACTTTTTCCATGCATTTGCTCTTTCCAAAATAAAACACTCCTATCTTTTATAATATATGCAAAATCTAAGGCTTCATGCCTAACGAAAAACTACTCCTGTCCCTGACTGATATTGTCCTGGACACGACGGTAGAGTTCTTGTGCGGCATTGTAGCCCATCTTCTTTTGACGATGGTTGACGGCTGCCGTTTCACAGATCACGGCAAGATTACGTCCCGGACGGATCGGCAGGGAATGACATACCACATCAATACCCAAGATGTTCATATGCTCATCCTCAAGACCCAGGCGGTCATAATCGTTTTCCTTTTTCCAGTCTTCCAATTTGATGACAAAATCGATCTTCTGGCTCTCCTTGATACTCTCAACACCAAAAAGACTCTTAACATCGATGATACCGATACCACGCAGTTCGATCAGATGCTTGGTGATCTTCGGGGCACGTCCCAGAAGAGTGTGGGCGTTAGTCTTTCGGATCTCGACCACGTCATCTGCCACCAGACGATGTCCTCTGCGGATCAACTCCAGAGCAGCCTCGCTCTTTCCGATACCGCTTTCTCCTGTGATCAGAAGTCCTTCACCATAGACATCGACCAATACACCATGAATGGTCGTGCACGGTGCCAAAAGTACATTGAGTTCAAAGATCAACTCGGACATGAACTCGGATGTCCCGCGCTCGGTTCCCAGGATCGGGATCTTGCGCTCATGTGCAATATCCATCAAAGACTGCTCCGGTACGAAACCACGGCAAAAGATCACACACGGTATGTCGTAGGAAAGCAGTTTGCGGTAGATCTCCGCACGTTCCTCTGCGGTCTTATTATTCATATATGCATGCTCTACCATACCGATCATCTGGATCCTGTCTGCCTCGAAGTGCTCATAAAATCCATTCAACTGTAATGCCGGACGGTTGACATCCGCAACGCATACGAAATGTTCCTCCAGATTGAGGTCTTCTGTAAAATTCTTTAAATGCAGTTTGTCTGCAACGATGGAAAGTTTTGCCTGTATTGGTTCCATAGTCCTTCTCCTTTATCGTCAAATCACAATATAACCACTCCTGTTATTGTAACCAACTTTTTCATTTTTGTACAGTAGGGTCAGCCTCACTTCCGTGAAAATACCGGTAGAGTTTTTCTGCTGCACGCATATCCATGGATGGGGTACCGGCAAGTTCCTCAATACTGGCATTTCGCATCTCATCCGCACTGGCATAGCGTTTCATCAGAGCCTTGCGCCTTGCCGGTCCGATGCCCTCCACATCATCCAGGAAACTGTGCACCTGTGACTTGCTGCGCAAAGACCGGTGATACTCGATAGCAAAACGATGGGCTTCGTCCTGCAATCGCGTGATCAGATGAAAGCCCTCCGATGTCCGGTCGATTGGGATAAGCTCATTATGGAAATATAAACCTCTGGTCCTGTGGTGGTCATCCTTTACCATACCGCAGACCGGTATGGACAGATGCAGGTCTGCCAAGACCTCCTCACAGATATTGACCTGACCGCGTCCGCCATCCATCATGATAACATCCGGGAAACGCGTAAAACTGCCCAGCGATTCATCCGCTCCCTTGGCACGCAGTTCTTCCCGTTCCTGTAGACCGTGAGAAAAACGTCTGGTCAGAACTTCCCGCATGGAGCCATAGTCATCCGGTCCCGTGATAGTCTTGAGTTTGAACTTTCGATAATCACTGCGCAGAGGTTTTCCCTTTTCGAAAACCACCATGGAGCCAACCGTCTGAAAGCCGTTGATATTGGAAATATCGTAGGCTTCCATGCGATTTAGATGCTCCATGCCAAGCAGTCCCGCGATCTCTTTTAAGGCACCGATGGTACGACCTTCCTCTTTCTTGATCCGCTCCCGATCCTGGGCTAAGACCATGGCAGCATTCTTTTCTGCCAGTTCCACCATCTTATTCTTCATGCCCTTTTGCGGTACACGCAAGTAGACACGCTGTCCTTTTTTCTCCGTCAGCCATTGCTCGATCACCCGGGCATCCTCGATCTCTTCCTGTAAAAAGATCTCGCGTGGAATGATCGGCGTACCGGCATAAAATTGTTGGATGAAACGTGTTACAACTTCCCCGTCTGCTTCATCCATGCGCACATTCATAAAGAAATGCTCGCGTCCGATCAGTTTGCCCGACCGCACAAAGAATACCTGTACGACGGCATCCTCCCCCTGCTTTGCCAGTGCAACGATGTCCTTGTCATCCATCTCACTTGCATTGGTAATCTTCTGCTTCTGCACGCAGGCACGGACACTCCCCAGCAGATCACGGTATTCTGCCGCCTTTTCAAATTCCATATCTGCTGCCGCTTTTTGCATCTTCTCGGTCAGCATCTTCTCAACCTCGCCATAGGAGCCATTCAAAAAGTCAATGGCTCCCTGGACGCTTTTTTGATATTCCTCCTCCGAAACCTTGCCGGTACAGACACCCGGGCACTGCTTCATATGGTAATTCAGACAAGGTCTGCGCTTACCGAAATTATCCGGGAACTTTTGGTTGCAGGTGCGCAGATGGTAGATCTTCTGCACCAGATCAATGGTATCCTTGACAGCCGCCGCGCTGGTAAAAGGTCCGAAATATTTTGCCTTGTCCTTTTTCAGTTGACGCGAAAAAAGGACTCTGGGGTAAGCTTCTCCCAGCGTCACTTTGATATACGGATAGGTCTTATCGTCACGAAGCATAGTATTATACTTTGGGCGATGCTCCTTGATCAGATTGCACTCTAAGACCAGTGCCTCCAATTCCGAATCCGTCACAATATATTCAAAATAGGCTATCTGCTGCACCATGCGCTGTTTCTTGATACCCTCATCATGGCTGGGCTGGAAATACTGGTGCACGCGATGGCGCAGAGACTTTGCCTTGCCAATATAGATGATGGCTTCTTTGGCATCATGCATAATATAAACTCCCGGAGAATCCGGGAGTTTTGCTAATTCTTCTTCAATCGAAAAATCCATATTCTTTACTCTTCCACAAATAAATCTTTGTCGTCGATCTCTTCTACTGTCTCAGCAGAAGTATCCTCTTTCTTTTCCTCCGGGTCATCCAGTCCCTTCAGGTCACGGAAGATCTTCATAAATTCCTTACCGGTGATGGCTTCATGCTCGTAGAGATAGTCTGAGATCTTATCTAAGATCTCGCGGTTTTCTTCCAAAAGACCGGTCGCCTTGTCGTAACACTCGGTCACGATACGAAGGACTTCCTGATCCACCTCTGCCGCGGTACGCTCGCCACAAGTCATGGAGGCTCTGCCTTCCAGATACTGGTTCTCCACCGTTGCCAATCCCATCATGCCAAACTTATCAGACATACCAAAACGTGTCACCATGTTTCTGGCAATGCTGGTCGCATTCTCAATATCGTTGGAAGCACCACTGGTCGGAGACTCAAATACGAGTTGTTCTGCTGCACGCCCACCCATAAAGGTCGTGATCTTGGCAAGCAGTTCATCCTTGGTCTCTAAGAACTTCTCCTCCTCCGGAGTCTGTAAGGTATAGCCCAAAGCACCCATGGTACGCGGTACGATCGTGATCTTTTGTACCGGCTCGGTGTTCTTCTGCAAAGCGGAAACAAGCGCATGCCCTACTTCATGATAAGAAACGATCTTGCGCTCCTTGTCACTCATGACGCGGTCTTTTTTCTCTTTACCGCCGACAGCAACTAATTCAAATGCCTCAAACAAGTCGCTCTGGTTGACAAACTTACGGTCATGCTTTACGGCGATGATGGCAGCCTCATTGATGATATTGGCCAGATCGGATCCTACCAGTCCGGCAGATGCCAGTGCCAATGCATCCAGATCTACCGTCTCATCCATAGCCACATCCTTGGCATGTACCTTTAAGGTCTCCAGACGTCCTTTTTGATCCGGACGGTCTACGATGATGCGTCGGTCAAAACGTCCCGGACGAAGCAATGCCTTATCCAGAACTTCCGGACGGTTGGTAGCCGCTAAGATCAAAAGTCCCTTAGAAGTATCAAATCCATCCATTTCTGCTAATAACTGATTCAGAGTCTGCTCACGCTCGTCATTGCCACCGCCATAGCGGGAATCACGGCTCTTACCGATGGCATCGATCTCATCGATAAAGATGATACACGGTGCAGCCTTCTGTGCCTCTTTAAAAAGATCACGGACACGGGAAGCACCGACACCGACGAACATTTCCACGAAATCGGATCCTGCCAGAGAGAAGAACGGCACGCCCGCTTCTCCGGCTACTGCCTTAGCAAGCAAAGTCTTACCGGTTCCGGGAGGTCCGACCAAAAGTGCGCCCTTTGGCAATTTGGCACCGATCGAGGTATATTTCTGAGGATTGTGCAGGAAATCTACTACTTCCTGCAAGGATTCCTTTGCCTCATCCTGTCCGGCAACATCCTTGAAGGTCACACCGGTAGACTTCTCCACATAGACCTTGGCATTGGACTTGCCAACACCCATGGCTCCGCCGCCCATGCGCTTCATAAGGAAAGACATGAGTATCCATAAGAGTACGATCGGGATAACAAAACTCAGGACATTGTAAATGATCACTGCCGTAGAGTCTGAGATCTCTCCGTCGATCTCCACATCATGTTCCTTTAATAAAGGAAGGAGGTCTGCATCAGAGATATAAGCGGTGTAATAGGTGATCGTCAGATCCTGCCCTGTACTCTCCTTATATAACTGTGCCTGGATAGACGCGGTCTGAGAGTCTGATCCCACCTTGGCACCATCTACCAGTTTGATGTTGATCTGATCGCCGTCAAAGACAACCGACTTGACCTGATCCTTCTCTACCAGATCCAGGAACTTGGAATAGGTGATCGCCTCTGTCGTACTGGAGCCTGCACTGCTATATAGAAGGCTGGTGATAAACATGGCGATCAGTGCGAAGAGCACAAAGAGCATGATCGGCTGTCGTTTTTTGTTGTTATTATTGTTATTCGGTCCACCCTGCTGTGAACCATTGTTGTTTTCGTTCATTTTATCCTCCACTCGCGTAGGTATTACCTCATCCATTATATTTGACCTAAATGGCAAAAGCAATACTACCCGGGTGCCTTTTACGATAATTTTCGAATTCGTTTATACTTTTTTTATTTTTAGAGAACCTTTGCCAGGAAGTTCTGTAAACGTTCACTCTGCGGATGTTCAAAGATCTCCTGCGGTGTATTCTGTTCCACAATGGTTCCCGCATCCATAAAGACTACGCGGCTTGCCACTTCTCTGGCAAATCCCATCTCATGGGTAACGACCGCCATGGTCATGCCTTCCTTTGCCAGATTTTTCATAACATCCAAGACTTCTCCGACCATTTCCGGGTCTAAGGCAGACGTCGGCTCGTCAAACAAAAGGATCTCCGGTTCCATGCAAAGAGCACGCACGATAGCAATACGCTGTTTCTGTCCGCCGGACAACTGGCTCGGATAGGCATCGGCACGATCTTCTAAGCCTACCATACGAAGCAGTTCCATCGCCTTTGCCTCAATCTCACCCTTTGACTTGTGCAAAAGTTTCATCGGTGCGATGGTCATATTGCGAAGCACCGTCATATTGGGGAAAAGATTAAAATGCTGGAAGACCATGCCCATCTTCTGTCTGTGCACATTGATGTCTACCTTTGGATCGGTGATATCCACGCCATCCACAAGGATCTGTCCGCTGGTTGGTTCCTCCAAAAGGTTTAAGGATCTAAGCAAGGTAGATTTTCCGCTTCCGCTTGGACCTATGATGACAACAACCTCGCCCTGGTCAATCTCTAAAGATACACCGTCGAGTGCCTTGATCTCCCCTTTGTTATAATGTTTTTTTAAGTCTGTGACCTGGATCAATACATTCTTATCGCTCATTCTTACGCAAACTCCTTTCCAGACATCCCACTAAGGCAGTCAAAATAACGACCATAACAAGATAGATCGCTGCCACGCCCAGCAATGGCAAAAATGCGGAGAAAGTTCTGCCGCGGATGATGTCGCCCGCCTTGGTCAGGTCCATGATACCCACATAACCTGCAACCGAAGTCTCTTTCAAAAGTACGATAAACTCATTACATAAGGTAGGAAGTACCACCTTGAATACCTGCGGGATGATGATATAGATCATGGTCTGTCCGTAATTAAAGCCAAGGGAACGTCCTGCCTCGAACTGTCCCTCGTCGATCGACATGATACCTCCACGGATGATCTCTGCCACGTAAGCACCGGAATTGATACCGAAAGCAAAGACAGCCACAGCCGTAGAATTGTTGGAAGTGGCAAATATGATAAAGTATGCGATCATAAGCTGCACAACCACCGGCGTTCCACGGATCACTGTCAGATATAACTTACAGATGACATTAGCAATGCTCAATATGTAAAATCCGACCGGCTTTCTCTTTTTCATATCTCCGTTGTTCTTGTCATAAGTCGTGCGCACGGTTGCAACGATCGCCCCTAAGACAATACCGATCATGACCGCAAAAAATGTGATCACAAGCGTATTCCCTAAACCTTGAAACAGGGATTTCCATCTGTCGTCCTGTATAAAGACAAACCGGAAATCTGTCACAAAAGTATTCCATCCATTACTCATTTGTCCTCTTCCTTTCTACTATACCCATAGCCTGAAAAAGGGTCAGACACCTGGGTCTGACCCTTTTTGCTCTGGCTTTTATTCTGCTGAAATATATTTATTTACGATCTCGTCAATTTTACCATTACTCTTCAACTTGTCAAGTACATCGTTGATCTGATTCAAAAGTTCATCATTGTCCTTTGCTACACAGATAGCATATTCTTCTTCCACGTACTCTGTATCTAAGATCTTGAGTCCGTCATTTGCCGCAACAAATTCCTTTGCCGGCTCACTGTCGATGACAACGCAGTCAACCTTGCCGGTCAGCAGTGCCTGTACCGCATCTGCGCCCTTGTTGTATCGGGTCACCGCATCTTCGCCGTAATCATCTGTAGTGTAGATATCACCTGTGGTATCCTGCTGCACACCGATCTTGGTATCGGAAGACAGATCGTCTACTGTCTGGATGTCACTGCCAGCTTTTACAATGATGACCTGCTTTGCTGTCGCATAAGTGTTGGTGAAATTAACGCTCTTTTTTCTATCCTCTGTAACAGTGATACCAGCCATACCGATATCAAACTTACCGCTCTGCACACCGGAAATGATAGAACCGAACTCTACGTCCTGGATCTGTAATTCCATGCCAAGTTCATCTGCGATCGCCTGTGCCACTTCCACGTCGATTCCTGCATAATCCTGTCCGTCCACATATTCATATGGTGGGAAAGTCGCATTGGTCGCCATGACCAAAGTTTCCTTTTTATCACTTGCCGCCTGCTTGTCACTGCTCTTGCTTCCACAGCCTGTCATCATACCTACCGCAAGGGCAGCCACCAGAACGGCTGCTAAACCTCTTTTTAACTTCATAATTTTCTTCCTTTCTTCCGTCTTCGCTTTCGCCTAAAATTTATAAATATACATATATATTGTATAATATAACACCGTCAGCCCCTCAAAGTCAATCTACCAATAGCGTTTTCTACGAAAGAGGATCATAGAAAAGATCACGATCAGGACTGCTGCCACCAGAACCCCCACATAACCATAACGCCAGTGCAGTTCCGGCATATATTCAAAATTCATGCCATACCAGCCTGCCAAAAGGCTGAGCGGCAAAAAAATAGTTGTTACAATTGTCAGGATCTTCATAATATCATTCTGTCGGATAGAGATCTGCGACTGGTAGATCTCCCAGATCTCCATGGCATACTCCCGCATGATCTCCATATCATCTGCCAGCCGTTTTGTCCTTGTGATGAAGCGTGAAAAGCACTCCATTTCTCCCGGATCTAAAAAGCCGCCCTCCCACTCCATCAGATCATCCGCCAGTTCCGTCAGTTGCTGATAGTAACGGAACAACTGATAAATGCTGTGTTTCATAGTATACATTTTTTGCAGAAAAAAGCGGGCATTATCCTTGGGAATCTCTTCTTCCAAAGTTGCCAGTTGTTTGTATATGACATCCAGCACATGAATATCATTTTCAACAAGGATCTGAAACAGCCGGTAGAGCATGGCTTCCGGTGTCTTTTTCCCATTTTCCTTACGCAGACGGTCCATGATCCCCTGTAGATAGCCGTCAAAATCCGCAAAACAGATCCCGTCCTCCCATACGACAAAGGCAAACTTGGAAAAGGCATGTCCCTGTCCCAACAGCGGCACAGTCTGCTTTTTCCCCTCTACTTTTTTCTCCTCCTGCAAGGGCACCTGCATCTGTACCACGAGGTCGTGACCTTTCTTTTCTACCAGACAGGAGTGAATGGCCTCAGGATCGATCAGATCCTCTTTTTCCTCCTCCCATGTATAAGGATGGATATAACCGCAGCCATCCTTTTTTTCCAATAAAAAATACATACTAAGTGGTATCTCCTATCTTTTTTCTACCTCTTAGTATGTATCTTTTTCTATCCTGTCTATACGATTTTAAGATAAATCAATCTTGACTTTTTTCAATTTCTTCTTTGGCAAATCGTCATCTTCCTCCTCTGCTTCCGGCTCGGATGCCTGTACCAAAGCCTCGGTGATCTCATTGATGTCATGATAACCGTCTACCACATTGCCGATGTTACTGTGGAGATTGTTGATACTTGCGGAGATCTCCTCCATGGCTGCGGATGTTGACTCGATATTGTCGTTGATATTGTTGACATTCTCCAAAGTCGTGTTCATCAGGCTTTCCAGTTCCTGTGCCTGCTTCTCGATCACATTGGCACGGTGCAATACCTGGGAAGTATTCTCGGCGATCTCCTGGAATGAGTAGTTGACATCATTGGCATTCTGCGTACAGGTCTCCACAGACTTCTGTCCTGTTAAGATCTCCTTTTGTACCTGTGCGGTCTGCTCCTCGACACCGTTTAAGATGCCATGGATCTGCTCTGTGAACTTGGCGGAGTCATCAGATAACTGACGGATCTCCGTTGCAACAACAGCAAAGCCCTTGCCATGCTCTCCGGCTCTGGCAGCCTCGATGGAAGCATTCAAAGACAAAAGATTGGTCTGGGATGTGATCTGATCCAGTGTCGCTAAGATCTCGATAATCTTGGCATTTTCCTCGGATAAGGACTGGATGGAGGAAGCAACCGTTTCCATGCGCTTGTTGAGATCCTGCATCTGGGAAGACAGGTCTCCTACCAACTGACCGCCTGTCTGTACCTGGGTGTTGGTCTCGTTGGAAGCCCCTGCCATGCGGGTACTGCTGTCCGCGATATCCTTGATCTGGGAAACCCCGTTTTGTACCATGCCCTTGATCTGCTCAATATCTCCGACCTCTGCCACTGTCCTGCGCGCAATGTCCTCGGTAGCCTCTGCGATCTGATCAGAGATCGTGCCGGTCATAGTAATATTGTCATTTAACTTGCCACTGGTCGTATCTAAGACACCAACAGACTTACCGATCTCTGCTAGGAGTTGTTCTGCCTTTTTACGCTCCTTTTCGCTTGCCTTGTGGGTCTTGCGCAGTTGGTGGAACTGTTCTTTGGTCAGGCGGCAAAGAGAAATATATACCAGCATGCCACTGACAATATAAACAACGCACATTGCCATGGCATCCGTCGACCAGGAATCTCGCAATTCCTGTGTATAGCGGAAATAGAAATATACCATAGCAGCCGCACTGATCGCCGACTGCATGATGATCGGTCGGATGTCCTCATAGATCACAACAAAAAAGATCGACAAGAAAAACATCAGATAATTGGTCGTGCAAGGAAAGGCTATCATCAGAATGATACTGATCGCCGACATGAGTACCACCATGGCATACATCATGACCACCGGATGTACCTTTTTGTTCAAGAGTAACAGGAGCGCCGTAAAGATCAGTCCTCCGATACCCATCGGGATGACCTGTACGATCCCGGTAAAAAATGTATTTACGATACAGCGAAGCACAATACAGATCAAGAGTGTGATCGCTAATATTCTGTTTTTGTTACGAATGACGTCATTATAGTCCATCGTCTTATCCCCCTCGTTTACTATACAAGTGTACAGTTTTCCCCTCAACTGCCCTGTGTATGAAGATAAATACATTATACAATAAGAAAGTTTATTAGGAAAGTATTGTTAAAAAAATTTTTCGTGCTATTATATCTAAAGCGAATTTTGATATATAAGGAAAGGAATGCAATTATGGCAAAAGATACAACAAAAAGATTAACGACAGGAAAACCTATGTCACTGATCCTTGGTTTCTCCCTGCCTCTTTTGGTGGGTATGCTCTTTCAGCAGTTCTACAGTCTGGTAGATACCATCATCGTTGGAAAGTTTCTGGGTGTGGATGCCCTCGCCGCCGTCGGTTCCACCGGAGCCATCAACTTTCTCATCATCGGTTTCTGCATGGGCGTGTGCAGTGGCTTTGCCATCCCGGTCGCCCAGCGTTTTGGTGCCGGTGATTATGAAAGCCTGCGCAAATACGTTGCCAACAGTGTCTGGCTCTGCCTCATTTTTTCTGCTGTCATGACTCTGATCGTCTCCGTCTTTTGCCGGCAGATCCTGGAACTCATGCAGACACCGTCCAATATCATAGATCAGGCATACTCCTATATCTTTATCATTTTTGTGGGTATTCCGGTTACTTACCTATATAATATCACTTCCGGTATCATGCGGTCTCTCGGTGACTCCAAGACTCCGGTCTATTTCCTTTTGCTGGCATCCGGGATCAACATCGTACTGGATCTGATCTTTATCACACAGATCGGCATGGGTGTCGAAGGCGCCGGTTATGCAACCGTGATCTCCCAGTTTATCTCCGGGATCTCCTGCCTCATCTATATGAAGGCAAAGTTTCCGATCTTAAAAATGCAGCCGGGCGAATGGGCTTGGAACGGACACTGTGTTGCTACTCTCTGTCATATGGGCGTACCTATGGGCTTACAGTATTCTATCACAGCGATCGGCTCTGTCATCTTGCAGGCTGCCGTCAACAACTTAGGGTCCAATGCCGTTGCCTCCATCACCGCAGCCAACCGTATCTCCATGTTCATCGTATGTCCGTTTGATGCCTTGGGTTCTACCATGGCAACTTACGGCGGACAAAATGTCGGTGCCATGGAACTGGGGCGTGTCAAAGAAGGCTTAAAATCTGCGACCATCCTTGGTCTTTGCTATGCGATCATCGCCTTTTTTGTCCTGCTCTTTGCTGGAAAATATCTCCTGCTTTTGTTCCTGTCCACAAATGAGACAGCCATCATCGCAGATGCACGGACTTTCCTGCTGATCCAGTCCTGCTTTTATTTTCCGCTGGCTCTGGTCAACATCGTACGTTTTCTCATTCAGGGCATGGGCTTTTCCATCTTTGCCATTCTTGCAGGCGTTATGGAAATGCTGGCGCGAAGCATTGTTGCCTTTTCCCTGGTACCGGCGATTGGCTTTCTGGGTGCCTGCTTTGCCAGTCCCTTTGCCTGGATCATGGCGGATGTATTCCTCATCCCGGCCTTCTTCCATGTGCATAAAAAACTGCAAAAGAAGTTTGCTGCACACATAGCGATTTAGATATAGCCACAGGGACGTTCCTTGTGGCAAAAAGAACGTCCCTGTGGCTTCTGTGGCTTCGTATTTCTAGGCTTCTACGCCTTTGGATTTGTAATAATCATCAAACAATTTGTTGGCTGCATCCATAGTCTGCTGGCTGATGCTTGGAAGCGATTTGCCCCATGCTGCTGTCGCCTGCTTGAAACCTTTTTGCATGGCTTCCTGCATCTTCTGCATCTTTTCTACATCATCTCCTGCAAGTGCACTTGCAAAATCAAACAAGCGCTGTGAGGTCTGGGAAACACCCCAGTATCCGTCATCTGCGATATCTGCCTGCGCCTGTGCCTTGGTTGCTGCATCCACAGTAAAGTTGCCGCTGGCTAAGAATTTCCAGATAGAATCATCACCGGTTGCCTGACTGTAGGACTTTGCCTGTCCGTTCATCATATCCTGTACCAGTGAGATCAAACTCTGCTGCCTGTTCTCCTGATCCTGCTTCAACTGCTGCACCAGGGCTGCACGATCGGATGAACTCATCTTGTTGATGGAATAAGTTGCTTTCTTTTCTGTTGTTCCCTTCTCATAAACCGCCTCTTTTTCCTCAGTGGCACTTGTTTTTTCAGCCTCTTTGGAAGTCTTGGCAGAAGAAGTCTTTCCGTAGCGGTTGTAAACGCTATCGGTCTTAGTAGTTCCTACCGGATTCATACTCATAATCTTGTCCTCCTTGATCAATAATGCAATGTCGAAATCCTTTTCAACGTTTCTTATCTTCTATATCGGAGAAAATTTTGCAAAATAAACCCCTTAGCCTACTTTTGTGCATTTTTTCGCCCCATGGAAAGCAAGCCTAAGGCAAGCAGGATGGCTTTTAAGATGTTGTTACAGATCATCATGATCCAGACAGCCGTGATCCCCAGTCCAAAGACGCGCACGCAGAGATATGTGCCGACCACACGCACACCCCACATACTGATCAGTTCCACCACCAGAGGATAGCGGGTGCGTCCCATACCATTATAAATACCTTCCATGACTGCCGATGTGCCAAAGACCGGTTCCGTAAAGGCCACCATCCGAAGCAGACGCGTCCCGATAGCGATCACCTGCGGATCTTTTGTAAAAACAGACATCATGGCATGGGCGCCGACAAAGAGCAGGATACCTGTGATGCACATGAGTCCAAAGATCAGAGCGATCGACACGATCTTAACATCCTTTTCTTTCTTTTTATTCTTCTCACCGATGGCGTGGCCGATCAAGGTAGAAGTCGCCGCCATCATGCCATAGCCCGGAATATAAAAGATCTCCTCTGCCGTAATGGCAATGGCATGTGCCGCATAGGTGATCGTATCCATAGAGGAGACAAAACTGGTAAAGACCACATGTCCCAGGCAGGATGCCAGACGGGTCATAACGACCGGAAGACTAATGGCAAGGACAGCCGTCAGAACCTGTCGGGTCGTAACCGGCAAAATGTCTTGCGCTTTTTCTGTTACAAGCGGCTTACCTTCTTTCCCCTGCGCCGGGGATCCCCCCTTTCCCAGCACATCCAGACTCGGATTGCGTAGGAATACAACCGTCATCAAAAGGCCCCCGATCGTATAAGATACCATGGTCGCCATACCGGCTCCCACAGCCCCCTTTCCCAAAAGATAGATAAAAACATAGTTGAGTCCGATATTGATAACATTGACCCAAACATTGACGATCATAGGTGTCTTGGTATCGCCTGTCGCCCGGATAGCAGAGGCAAAGATAATCGTCGCCGCACGAAAGATCATAGGCAGATTGATAAAGATAAAATAGCGTGTGGCATCTGCATGAATCGCCTTTTCTGCCCCCATCCAGACCGGCACATGGGGTGCCATCCAAAGAGTGATCGCCATAAGGATGCCCCCGGCAAGCAGTGCCACGATCATGGCGAGTCTGGATGCCTTGCGGATCTTACTTTGATCTTTTTCTCCCACTGCCCTTGCAATATAGGAAAGGAAGCCCACGCCAAGGGCACCGATCACGCTCTGGATCAGCCAGGTATAGGTCGCGGTCAGAGATACCGTTGCCGTTGCCTGTGCGCCCAGATGTCCCACCATGGCAGTATCTACATATTGTAAGATGGTCTCCAAGAGATTTTCTAAGATCGTAGGCCATGCCAGGGTAAGCAGCATACCAAGGACTGCCTTATCCAAGCCAAATTTTATGCGATTGTCTGTATTCGACTGTGTCATCTTATATTCTTTCTCCTTTTTCACCTTTCTGCGCCCCGGATGCAATGCACAGCGCAAACACTGGCTCTGTCCCCCTCCACGGTAAAGTGGATGTCCCAGCGGTCAAAGACGATCTTATAGACCTGATCGGCATGATTGTGATAAGGCGGTCTGGGATCCTGCTTTAAAAAGGCGATCGCCGCCTTTTGCTTTTCTTTGGGAAGTTTATCCAGCAATTCCTGCGGAAAGTCCACCTTTAGTGCATGGGAAAAGACCGTATCGGCAAATCCCCCTTTGGCATCTGCTCTTGCATCCGCATAAGGCAGATAAGGCTTGATATCATAAATGGGCGTGCCATCCACCATATCTACCCCTGCCACATAAAGTACCGGTGCCTTGGCACAAGCATAGTCGACGTCTAATAACCTGACACAGGACAGTCCAATGGGATTGGGGCGAAAGGGTGAGCGCGTGGCAAAGACTCCCATACGCTTTTTTCCTCCCAGACGTGGCGGTTTTACCGTCGCCGACCAATGCTCTTTTTGACTGAGAGAAAACTGCCATAGGATCCAAAGATGGGAAAATTCCTCAATGCCGCGGAAGGCTTCAGCACGGCGAAATTCCGGCTTCAATTCGATGCGCCCGACCAGTTCCTCTATCAGACCGCTCTGTCTGGGCAAACCAAACTTGGTCGGGAAATCCGTATGCACATGTCCGATGATCTGCATGCTTGTCTCTTCCATGACTTTTTCTCTCCTCTTGTTTATAGTACATTCTCTTGTCCGAGATACTTCTTCAAACGTTCAAGCCCGAGTATAACACAAGCGCAGATAAAAAAATAGAGGTCAGCATCTTTGCCGACCTCCCTCGTCATTTTTATGTAAGACCAATTACACTTTATGATTCTGCCTGATGTAACTGTTCTGCTGCTGCATCACGTTTGGCCTGATTGTCTGCCTGCACCTGTGCGAGCGTTTCCACATCCAGCGTGTAGTTCTTCATGGCAAAAATATTGCAGAGGAATCCAATGATCGGAAGGACAAAGGACAGTCCGATTCCCATCCAGAATACACCGCTTGTAACCTCATCCCCCATCTGTGGTACTGTGTTGACATAACCGATCAAAGAAATTGCTGCGGTTGCTATCATAGCACAGATAGATGACATACCCTTATCGAACAAAGAGTAAACGCCTGCGATAACAGATGGCATGAAGTTGCCGGAACGATGTTCCTCACCATCCGTAACATCTGCACGCATGGTTCCTGCTGCAACGGAAAGAAGCATTCTGCCTGCGGTCATACCAACCGTACATGCTACCCAAAGAAGGAATGCCCAAGAGCCTGTGGTGCCGATCTCATGCATACCGCTTGGTCCCAAGATGATACATACAGCAAGCTGGATAACAGAAATTGCAATAGCAAACCATGAGAACCATACCGTTCCCTTCTTGGCACCGATCTTTCCGATGATGATACCACCGCCAAAGGCAAATACCAGACCAATAGCAGATGCATAGTTGTTTGCTACCTGTGTTGCAGAATAGGATCCGATCAGTACACCGGATACCAGGTTCATGATTACCGATTGCGTTGCTGTTGTCTGTGCAAACTTATCGGTAGCGCATGTTACGATATAACGCTGTACATCCTTGTTTTTGGAAAGCACTTCCCACATCTGTTTAAGACCAATCTTCTCCTGCTTTCCGGATACCTTAGCACTCGCCTCTTTCCAAACCTCATCGTTATCTGCTCTTGCGATACCCATCATGGAAACAATACAGCAGACAAAAGAAACTGCGATGTAAAACAAAGTCATTTCCTTTAACATTGGCATATTGTACTGATTGTCATATTTTGGCAAGATGTTGAATGTTACGACATTGCTCAAAAGGATCGGTACACCATAAGAAAAAATGGTAGATACAAAGTTGAACATTGGGCGCTGCTTAGGATCGTTGGTAAGAACAGATGCCATAACAGAACCTGCTACGTTATTTACGGTATAACCGATGATGTAAATAATGTAGATCAGAATGAACATAACCAGTCCTGCCACACCCTTGAAGTGGTTTGCACCTGCTCCATACATCAGATAGACTGCACCTGCCTCGATAATCCAGCCAATGAGCAGGAATGGGCGACACTTACCATACTTGGTAGGGAATTTCTCAAATACATATGCAATCGCTGTATCTGTTACTGCATCCAGGATTCTGGATAAGGTGATGATAACACCCACAACCGCAGTTGCGATACCGTAGCCTTCACTGCCGGCATAAGAAGCATAAACCATACACATGTACATACAAATGTTGTTACCAGCACACGCCGGAGCCATGATCATCTCCCATAACTTGGCGCTGCGGTATTTCATGCCTGTAACACTTACCTCTTTACTCATAATAAGTCCTCCTCTATTGTTGAAACGAATATTTCGTCCCCTTCATTTAACTATACAGTAGCACGAGTAGGATCAAAGCATCGTACATAAATTCATGTTTATATTATTTTTTTCGTGATTTTTATAGAAATCTAATATTTTTGCGCTATACTGGATACAAACAAAGCAAATAAGGAGTATGTCAGTATGTTTTCTAAAGAGACCTGTGAGATGACCATAAAAATCTTATCCACATGCTATCCCCTGCAGTTCTGGGAGTATTCCCCTGCCATGGAACTGCTTTCGAATCATGATGGACAGGCAGAGTTTATGGACCGGCTCATTTCTTTAAATGGTATGAAAGACTTTCTGATCGCATATGCCAAAGAAGATGTCTGCCCTCCCTATGAATTTTCAGACGATCTGGGCATTATCATAGGCTGTGTATTTTCCAAAGAGGATAAAAGAACCGACCGTGTCCTTTTACTGGGACCGACCTTTGCCAATGACCGGTCTCTAAAACGCCTGCTGGATGATCTGGAGATCCATGATCTTTCCGTGTCCGCCCGTAAATATATATACGAGCAGTTCAAGGACTATCCCATCATCCCCATTAATATCTTTGAGCAATACCTGCTCATGCTCCACAATGCCATCTGCGATGAATGTCTGGATTTTCCTGCCATCCGGCGCAAGAACTTTTACCATACCAAAAAGACGGCTGCCGTCCCGGAGACCAACATAGCCACCAAGGCATTTATGCAAGCCTTAGAAGATTATAAGGGCAACGATGCCTCCATCCGCCACTTACAGCAGACTTCTTATAAATTAAACGAAGATCTGTCCCGCGACCATGCCGGGGTTTCCGGTTTTGAGCAGCAACTGGTCGCTGCAGTCGAGCAGGGAAATATGGGACTTTTAGACCTGATCAAGGAAGGTGGAAAGTTCTCCAACGGCATCAAGATCCAGTTGGAAAATGATCTGCAGCGCTGCAAGTACGGATCCATCTCCCTTTTGACCCTCTGCAGCCGCGCAGCCATCCGGGGCGGTCTGTCTGCCTCCATCTCCTATTCTTTGATGGATACCTACACCCTCGCCATCGACAACTGTGCAAATGTAAATGATATCCGCTATATCAACGACACCATCTTTGCCGACTACATCACCCGTGTGCACGATGCCAAGCAAAACGAGGATATCTCTGCGCCCATCCGCGCCTGCATTGACTACATCAACCTGCATATCCGCGACAAGATCACGATCAAAGACCTGTCACACTTTACCGGTTACAGCAACTATTATCTGTCCCACAAATTCAAAGAAGAACTGGGCATCACGGTCAACCAGTATGTCCAAAAAGAAAAACTAGCGGCAGCAAAAGTGCTCCTGACTACCGAGCACATGAATGTGACCCAGGTAGCAGAAGCACTGCATTTTTGTTCGCAATCTTATTTCTCAAATCTTTTTCAAAAAGAATATGGGGTATCCCCTTCCCAGTATCACGGCTAGTCTTCTCTGTACTGGGCATTTAAGAGTGCCTCAAATTCCTCCTGCGGCAAAGGCTTGGAGAAATAGAAGCCCTGAATATAATCGCATCCCATCTCCCGCAGAGCGTCTACCTGTTCTCTGGTCTCTGCCCCTTCGGCTACGACCTTGGAACCGATGGCATGTGCCATGTCGATAATAGCTTGAATGACAGCATTTGCCTTTGTCGTCGTACCGATCTTTTGCACAAATCCCATATCTAATTTGACAACATCAAAATCATAATCACGGATGGTACTAAAGGACGAGTAGCCACTGCCAAAGTCATCCAAATAGAACTTGACGCCGATCCGCTTCATATCCAAAAGCACATTGCGGTTGTTGCTGGCAACGATCGAGTATGCCGTCTCCGTCACCTCAAAACGTGTATAATCCATCGGCAGGTCGGTATTGGAAACATCCAGAAGAACCGATGCCATCATATCTTTATCAAAGAAATCCATCTGGGACATATTCATGGAAACCGGAACAATAAACTGTCCTTTTTTGTAGCGTTCCTCCATAAAGGAAAGCACACTGCGTTCCACGAAAAGATCCATCTGGGAGATACGTCCGCTGTCCTCTAAGGCAGGTACAAAGATGCCCGGCGATACCATTTCTCCATCTGCCTTTTTCCAGCGCACCAGCGCCTCGGCGGATGCTATCTCACCGGAAAAGGCATCATAGACCGGCTGGTAATAAACCTGAAACTCATGCTTTTCCAGAGCATTGCTGATATCCCGCAGTGCATCGTTTCTCTCCATATAAGAACTGCCCATCTTTTGATCAAAAATAGCATATGGCTTTACATATTCATCCTCGATATAATCCTTTGCCATGCGGGCGCGATCACACATATTGCTGACACTGTCCAAACGTTCCTCCGCAGGTATCATATAGATACCGCAGATACCGTAAACATCTAAGGATCTCTGATCAAATACCAGGGTCTGATGTAAGAATTGCTTTAAGTGTTCATAATTGATATTGGCTGGATCCACCAGACAGACAAAATGATCTGCCTCGATACGCCCCACAGCATAAGGATGCAGGTTAGATCTGTGAATGACACGCACGACCTCACGCAGTGCCAGATCTCCGCCCTCCGTACCGAACAACTCATTGATTGCCTTGAAGCCCTTGAGGTTGATATACATAATGGCAAGATCATGGTCTACGGCAGGATCCCGCAGAACAGCTCTTGCCTTTCGGATAAAGCCATATCGGTTCAACTCTCCGGTCAGATGATCCTGTTCTAGGAGTTTTGTCACATCCTTTAAGGTCGTAAGGATCAAACCATCTTCCTGATCCAGATAAGAAAACTTCCATTGTTTCTTGTGGCGGTTGTGTTCCGGTGTACTAAAATGGAACATAAAACTGTAAACTTTTTGTTCTTCCAACTGCTTTACGATGTATGGGATCTCCGAGCAGTGCATAAAGTCCTTACCGTCGTTATCATCCAAAAAAGTCTCTACCAAAAGGGCGCGCGCATCATAATAGTCATGCTCCTCGCCTGTCCAGTCCCAATCTGCATGCAATTCATCTGTATCTACATAAAGCATCCCTGTCTGGGTGTTGATGACACAAATATAGTCATACTCACTTCTGACAAGATAATCTGAAATTTTCTCATGTACCCGTTTCACATCATGTCCTGCTATCGTCTTGGCTGTCTCTTGTTTCTCCATCTTCATCCCCTGGGGAAATATATCCCGTCATATGCTATTTTTCCTATACGAAAGGCGACGCCCATCTGTCTGCTCTCGAACCTCGTCACACATCCATATTGTAATACTCCTCATCTTGCAAGACAACCTTTATTTTCTATACGGCATTGCAAATTTTCAGTATTTATGCTAAACTTCCTCCATTATGTATGCCCAAATGCATTTAATAGGAAATAATCTTGAGGGGGAAATTTTATCATGCATGATCCAAACAAAAAGCGCAGTTCCTTTTCCGGTAAGATCGGCTTTGTCCTGTCTGCAGCCGGTGCTTCTGTCGGGCTTGGAAATATCTGGCGTTTTCCATACCTTGCTGCCAAATACGGCGGCGGTATTTTTCTATTGATCTATATCATCCTTGCCCTGACCTTTGGTTATACCATGATCATGGCAGAGACATCACTCGGTCGTATGACCAAGAAAAGTCCGGTCGGAGCCTACCATTCCTTCGGCAGATCCAAATGGCTGTCTGTCGGCGGCTGGCTCAACGCCATCATACCCATCCTGATCGTACCTTACTACTCCGTCATTGGCGGCTGGGTACTCAAATATCTCATTGGCTATCTCTCTGGAAAGGGTTCTGCACTCGCTCAGGACGGCTATTTCAGCACCTTTATCTCTGACGGGGCATCCACAGAACTCTGTTTTCTGGTCTTTGCCCTGCTGACGCTTGGCATCATCTTTGCGGGCGTACGAAACGGCATTGAACGCGTATCCAAGATCATGATGCCCATCCTGGTCGTACTGTCCGTCATTATTACCATCTATTCTGTAACCAGACCAGGTGCCCTTGCCGGTGTCAAATATTTTCTGGTGCCAAACCCGGAAAACTTCTCCTGGATGACCGTCGTTGCCGCCATGGGACAGATGTTTTATTCCCTGTCGATCGCCATGGGCATCTTAGTGACCTTTGGTTCTTACATGAAAAAGGATGTCTCCATCGAGGACTCTACCAA
>OGEP01001228.1_pt1 | contig 29255 bp, 25 predicted proteins | sample 1570721 | NCBI WGS metagenome assembly OGEP01 (sample SAMEA2582131, study PRJEB24529) | metagenome | biome: Human gut stool | place: China | collected 2011 | reverse complement strand
ATGATAAATTTAACTTTTATTTATTTTGACAGTCCACTCTACGGGTAGCAGTTCAACGCAACATTTAAATGTGTTACATAAATGGGCGTGTCGCTGAAGCCTGGAGTGTTTTTGGCTATGACATCTTTCTTGAAGTGAGTTGATACTTCACTAACCCTCTCTATTTTCTATTGTAAATCATTCAGTAATTCTTCTATATCCATATCTATTTCTTCATCAAAGTCATCTAAGTCAGTTTCAAATTCAAGATACTGAGTATCTACATCTGCATCATCATCGATATCGCTTATCTCAATACCCGCTGCAAAATCATTAAATATACCTGACTCTCTATCATCTGTATAATCAGAAAGATCTCCCTCTTCATAAAGAGGATTTTCTAACATCTTCTGATCTAAATCTATCTCATGATAGTGTGAAAGCTCCTCTCCACTACCAAGTTCTAAAAATCTATAATTGCCTTTCCAAATATTTCTACTCATATCTACCACCTCCGATAAAGAATTTATTAGAATCTATACCGCTTATTCCCTTATCAGCAGTCTTATAAATCTGGTCTATGATTTCTTTTCTTCTAGTATCATCTTCCTCAGAGTACATTAGCTGACCAAAGGCATACATTTCTGTAATCTCATCAAATAAAATTTCCTTAACATCATCAGCTTTAAGCTTGTCGTATTCGTGACCTAGCTTAGCAAATACATAGTATAGTTTTTCGTTCATTTCTCTTATGTAGTATGGGTACATATTGTCTATAATATGGTTAAGTTTTTTAAGAATTTTTCCCATAAATAGGTTTAATTTATCGCTTTCATTTTCTTTGAGCATTCTGTAGACGTGTCTTCTTCTATCGCTAGGAGATAGGACAAAGTCTAGGTTTCCTAGTATTATCTCAATATCACTTAAACCGTCTTTTAGCATATATGCTGTGTCTGCAAATGTATCTCCAAACATTCTGTATATGCTTCTATCTGGTTTTATATCTTCTCTTTCAAATAGTTTTTCTCCACTTTTTTCTATAACATCAGGCATATAAACACTAAGTGTATCTATATTTTCTTTCTGTACCTGAACTTCATCATAAAGCATATTTACTAGGTTTATTCTAACCTCATCAGTTATATTATCCTGTTCAAGAGTTTCTTTTACAAATTTTCTTACGTTATAAAGATCTGCAAAGAAGTTGTACATTATCATATCGTTCATAGCTTTTGCCCAGTTCCGATATATTTCTTTGTTTCCTGCTTCTTCAATCATATCTTTTTTAGAACTTAAAAATACATCTCTTAAAAGTTTTTCAACCATTCTTGTTTTTAGATATACTCGTACATACTCATTTTTAAATCTTATATCTGTAGCAGAATAGTCTTTGTGTATTTTTTCTTCATCGCTCTCTTTTATTGTAATGATATCAACTATATCCTTATCTGGTATAGCCATTATTTCTTTTTCTTCAGATTTCATAAATCTAACTATTCCATCTTCAGCTCTTACAAATAATGGGTTACCAGATTTTGTAAATCCTATATCATTTCTTTCAACATCTGGGATAGAGTTTATATCCATTATTTCTTTATTTTTATCGCTTAGGTATAATCTAAATATATTCTTTCCATCGTATATTATGTTTTCTCTACCAACAGCTATTCTTCTGCAATCTTCAAATTTTACAGATACTACATTTTTCTTAGTTTTTTTGTTTATTAGGATAAGATTGTCCGCATATCTAACTAGCAGCATGTTTGAATTATTGTAGTCAAATCCTCCAATATTTCCAGATATTCTACTAAATACTATATCGCTATCTGCAGGAAGATTTCCTATTTTTCTGTTTCCAGCTACCATTTCTTCAAATCCTCTTGGTAGAATTCTATTTATATTATTTGCAAATATCTGTACACTTCTAGCTATTATTGACTCTCTTTCTATGTGGAAATATCCCTTAAATGAGATCTGGCTTCCTTCTATTAGGAATCTTTCTATATCATCGTAGTATATTTCAAATCTATTTTTCCCTCCGATGAATACAAATTTTTCATGGTCTTTATTTATTCCACCCATATATACTTTATCGTCGTCTAATACGAAGAAGCATTTGTCGTCGTTTATTTCAAAGATAAAATCTCTCTGGTTTTTGCATATTAGAGAGTAGTCTTTTATACTCATTCTTATTTTTAAATTTCCAGGAACTTCTTTTGATCCTCTACCACTATCTACAAGGAATGGAACATTTTCGTCGTATATTAGTATCTCCTCTTTTTCTAAAGAAGCAGATAGTTTTATTTTGTGTTCTGAGTAGCTATATACATATCTTGTCCCACTATCAGACATTGCATCGTCATCATTTCCGATTATTATATTTCCCAAATTTGTTATGAATAGCTTTTTGCCAGCAGATGAGTATCTATTGATTCCCTCTAAGCTGAACCCTTCAGATAATTCATATATTATTTTTTCGCCTAGTTTTAACATCAGTACCAACTCCAACCTAAAAATATTTTAAAGTACTTTTTTAAAATTATTGCTGCCTGATGACTCAGACAGCAATACTATTTAACTATTATTCAGTTTTTTCAGCCATTATTTCATCATAAGTCTGAGCCATTATTTTGTCGTAATCTTTGAAGTTTCTTCTAGATTTTAATTCTTCTTTTAAAGCATTGTACGCCTGTTCTACCTGTGCTTTGTCCATAGTTTTAGCTTTTAGTCTAAAGTCTTCTATTTTTAAGTCACAGTATCTATCGTATTTTTCTATATATCCATCAAAACCTTTAGCTTTTATAGCAGATAACTGTTTCTGTGCTTCTGAGTATACACCAGTATCTCCACCTACAAATACTTTGTAATAGTTTCCGATTTTTATCATTTCACCTTTTAATCCTTTTTTGTCAAGGTTTGTTATTAGGCTTTCAGCATGAGATTTTTCTTTTAATGATCCAGCATAAACTCTGTAGTATTCTCCACCCTGTTTAGCTTTTTCCATTTCTTCAGCTCTTTTAGCTTCTTCTGCTGCTATTTTTTCAGCTTCGGCTTTCTTTCTCCGCTCTTCTTCTTTTTTCTGTTCTTCTAGCTGCTGTTCCTGTTTTATCTGCTGCTGTTTTTCAGCTTCCTGCTGTCTTTTTCTATTTATAGTTAGGAAGTACCCACCTGCAGCTATAGCAACTATAAGTATAGCTATTATGAAGTCTAGTTTTTTTCTAGATTTTTTGTATTCTTCGTCTTTAACAATTACTACCTCTTCTTCGATTTCAACATCGTCACCTTCGTAATCGTCGTCAACATATTCTACTTCTTCATCATCGTCGTAGTATTCTTCATTTTCTACTGCTTCTTCATCAGCATAGTAGTTATCTTCTTCATATTTTTCATCTTCAGAATCGTCTTCATCAGACTCTTCATCATCGCAATCTTCTTCGTCTTTTTTTCTTCCAAATATAGAGAATATTCCTCTTTTCTTAGGTTCTTCTTCTATTTCTTCCTCTCCTTCTTCAACCTCTTCATTTATTCCAGCTATTCTAGATATTTCCTGTAAATCATCTTCTTCTGTTTCTGATATATTTGCATCTGCAGATACTTCTTCTACTGTTTCTTCAACTACTTCATCGTAATCAGTATCTTCTTCAACTTCAGATATCTCTTTTTTAAGTTCATCTACTGCTTTTTTAGCTCTTTCAACAGGATCATTTAATTTGTCAGCTTCTTCTTGTTTTAATCTTTCTGCTCTTTCAGCTTCTAGTTCCTGTCTTTCTATATTTCTTATAGCTTCTCTTCTTCTTCCAAGGTCAACGTGTATTTCGTGGTCATCAGAAGCATTTGAAGGAACTTCTACATCTTCAGTCACTGCTTCTTCTACAGTTTCTACTATTTCCTCATCAACTGCATCTTCAACTACTTCTTCTACCTCTTCTTCAACTATCTCTGGTTCTACCTCTTTTACTCTAACTGCTGGTATTACTAGAGATGGGTCTATTCTTCTTGATAGCTTGTTTCTAAATGGCTCTGATTTATCAGCATTTTCAAGCATATATGCGTATTCATCCATATCTACATCCGCTGGAACAGTTCTTTTTATAGTTGCAGGAGTTGTAGCTTCTACACATTCTTTATTATCTCTAAAGTATTTGCATGCTTCTTTCCAGGTATCAAGCTCTACTAGTTTTCTATCTTTTATTATTGCAGTTAAGAAGTCGCTGAAGTTTTCTTCACCAAATTCTCCTGCTACAGTAAGTCGCATAGCACCTTCTATTAGGCTTCTACTTTTTAAGAATTCTAATAATACTGTAGCTGCTGCAAAGTCATATATTACTCTTCCACCAAATCCATATGCTTCATCGGCTTCTAGGTTTTCTAAAGTTAATATTCTTTTGAATTCTTCTTCTATACTATCATTAAGTTCTGCATTAGATATAAGTTTTACTCTTCTTAAAAATTCAACATCTACTATATTTTTTTCTTCAGTGTGCTCAACATGCTGTTTTTCATCAGCAGCATCGTCTTTTTTAGATCCACCTGCTAATATTCTATTAACTATAACTATGATTTCTCTTTTTAATTCCATTCTAGCATCTGCTGGATTCATAAGGAAGATTTCTGCACTTTCTTCCTTTCTAAGACTTAGCTCTCTTAGAGTCATAGTTAAAACTTCCATATATATATTTAAAACTTTGTAGTCTTTCTGAAGTCTTTTTATCTTTTCAGAGTTATCCATTTTATCATAGTAGTTGAAACTCTGAAGGTCTGCCTCTTTTAGATTTTCTATACCGTCTCTTTTAGCTATATTTATGTATTTTCTACATTTAGCATTTATAAGCTCTATATCGCTTTCTAATTCATCTATATCTGGAATATATTTTTCAAGTATCCATTTTGATATGATTGGCTCTGTATTTCTTGATAAAGTCTTATAAAATAGTACGTTATATTTTAATAATTCTATATATTTAACTTCATTTAACTCAACTTTTTCAAATTTTTTATTTAATATGTTGTCTAATTTTTTGTTTGTTTTACTTTCCTGTTTTAAAAATCTCTGTGTCACGTTTAAAACAGTTCCTTTTATTATACTATTCAAACTATTCACTCCTTGCCCAACAAATTTATCTATAATATCAAATTTATTTATGTATTATACGATTTTTTGTCAGCTGACTTTGTCAGCTGTACTTCTATATTATATCATTTATAAGTCAATATTCCACTTATTATCATACCATTTTTTTTATTTATTTTCATTATTCTTGAGTTTTATATTTTATTTTTTTATAAATAAAAAAAACTGTTACAAAATATCTTTTTGAAAGACTTTCTTGTAACAGTTTCTAAGATATATTTTTTTAATTTTATAAATAAAAAAGACGCTGATAAAATTATCAACGTCTAATAGTCTAGCGATAGTGAGCAAGTCTATAAGCGGAGTTCTGTATTAGATAATCATCTTTCTAGGCTTATTGTCACCAATAAGCTCAAGCGACCTACCAACCGGAGAGTACGAGCAATACTCTTTAGCCCTATTTTGGTCTTGCTCCAGGTGGGGTTTACATAGCCGACTAGTCACCTAGCCGCTGGTGAGCTCTTACCTCGCCGTTCCATCCTTACCATTGCTGGCGGTTTATTTCTGTTGCACTTTCCTTAAGATCACTCTCACTAGGCGTTACCTAGCACCCTGCTCTGTGGAGCTCCGACTTTCCTCACGCAGATTTCTCTGCCCGCGATTATCTGGCTTACTCACTGTTAAATTAACTATGTTAGTTTACCACATAAAAAACTTACTGTCAAAAGAATTTATTATAATATCTAATAATATCAATATTTTTCTTAAAAAATTCATCTAATAGGATTTATATTATTATCTAATAATTATCCATAAATTTATTCTATTTTTATATCAGATTACTATAAATTTATTCTATTTTTATATAGTTTATATTTACAATTGCCGTTATAATTATATATAGATAAAATTTTTAGAAAGGACATAAATTTTTGAAAAATAATCTTCAAAAAGATAATATTTTTTTCAAATTTGATTATATATATGAACAAATATTTAAGAAATTTTATTTCGTTGATTCTCGTTGCAGTTATGGCTTTTAGTGGCTACAACATTGTGACGACGCTTCTAGATTACAAGAAGGCAAGCGATACCTATACTGAAATTCGGGAAAACTACAGTCCTGAAGCTGAAGAGGGTTTAATGGAAGATGATTTAAAAAATATAAATCCAGACTACAGACTTTGGCTTTTCGTTGAAAATACAAATATAAATTATCCAGTTGTTTCTTATGGAAATAACGACTACTACCTTTATAGAGATTTTCTTGGTCAGGATTCAAAATCTGGTACTCTATTTATGGATTACAGAAACAATTTTGAAGAAGACGAAAGCTCTGTAATATATGGACATAATATGAAGAACAAAACTATGTTTAATAATTTAGAGCTGTTCAAAGAAAATGACTTTTGGAACAAGGATTCTTTGATTCACATATATAGAGGAGATTATGAGTATATTTACGAGCCGTTTTCTGTATTTGTAGCAAAGCCAGAGTTTGATTACGTCAAAGTAGATTTCGATGGGGAAAACGACTTCAATGAATATATGAATCAGGTAAAAACTAGCTCAACATATTGGAATAAGGATGCAGCTCCAAAGTATAAAGATAAGATATTGACTTTATCTACTTGCAGCTACGAATTCGACGATGCTAGAACAGTTCTTGAAGCAAAACTAATCGACAAAATACCTATTGAGTAATTAATATAAATTCAAGGTTAAAATATTATAAAAGTAAGTGTTATAAAGGTTGAATATTATAAGGGGGGATTATTTATGGATACTTCTACAACTGATTCAAGATTTGCCAGTGAAGCAGAAGAAAAAGAATATAAGAAAAATATTCTAAAAATAGCTCTCTTCGTTGGGGAGCTTATGATAAAAAACGGTGCAGAAACTTCAAGAGTTGAAGATAGCGTTCTTAGAATCTGTAGATCTCAAGGATTTTATCATGCAAATGTCTTTACAACTCCAACAGTTGTAATAATTTCAGATGAAAAATTTGACGGATTTTGTTTTATGAAGACTATCGACAAGAGAGGAATAAATTTAAACAAGATTTCTATGCTAAACAATTTTTCGAGGGAGTTCTGCTCTGTAAAAAATCCAGATATAGATAAATCTATAGCTGAATTATACGAAATAGATAGAGCTAAACCTTATCCACTTTGGTTCTTCTATTCATGTACAGGTCTTGCATCTGCTTGCTTTGCCTGCCTACTTGGAGGAAACCAACTACAAAACTTCATATTCACATTTATAGTTGCCATAATAGGGGATATTATCTATGACCAGACTATGAAGATAAGTTCAATTTCTGCATTTTCGTGCGTGGTCGCATCATTTGTAATAACAATACTCGGTGTTGTACTTACTGAACTACATATAATAAACACACCTACAATGCTTATAGTTGGATCTATCATGCCACTTCTTCCAGGGGTTGCTGTTATAAAATCTATACGTGACCTTATATCTGGAAACCTAATATCTGGTATATCTAGGGTATTTGAAGCTTTTATGATACTTTTATCTATAGCTTCAGGAGTTGGGGTTGTTCTTGATTTATGGTTCAAATTAGGAGGTGTTTTATAATGGGAGATATGTCTTTATGGGCTCACTTTATATTTGCCGCCGTTGCAACAGCTGGATTTGCAGTGTTCTTTAATGTACCTCTAAAACTACTATTCCCATCTGCTATTGTTGGTGGTATTGGTTGGATTGTGTACTTAGTTATTATGGAATTTACAAACAATACATCTCTATCAGGATTTTTAGCAGCCGCTTCTGTATCGGCTATGAGTGAAATACTAGCTAGAAAAATGTATCAACCTGCAATTCTGTTCGTTATTTCAGGTATACTACCTCTAATTCCAGGGATTGGGCTTTACAACACAATGCTTGCAATTATTCAGGAAGACTACCTATTAGCCGCTACAAAAGGTGCAAGTGCTATGCTTCTTAGCTGCTCTATAGCTCTTGGAGTACTTGTTGTCGCTGCCCTTGTTAGAACTGTAAATATTTATAGATTTAAAGGTGACTTACTTGCAAACCTTAGACCTATACTAAAAAAACGTGAATTTAATATAGAAGCGGATCCTCATACAAAGAAAAAGCCAGGTAAAAAGAAACTTGGTAAGAATATTAAGGTAAAAGAAAAAGACTTCAGCGGACTTGTAACTGAACATACTGCTGAATTTGAGCTTCACTTACACGATGAAGATGAAAAATAAATATATTTAGAAAATAAAAAAAGAGATACCTATACTTCTGGGTATCTCTTTTTTATCTATAAATCGAATAATATTTTTGTGACAACAGGAACGTATTCTCTACTCTCTTTAAATTTTTTATCATTTATCTTTAAGTAGATATAAGAAAGTCCCATAAGTGCAATACCTATCACAGCAGCCACAATTTCTGTAGCTCCAGTAAAACCTATAGCATTAAGTGCATAGTATGAACCTACTATCCCAACTATAAGAAGTATCATTGGTATTACATAAACTAAAAATGTAGCCTTCATAACATTTATATGTTCCATACTAACCATAACGTGATCTCCTACCTTAGCGCCGATAGCATTGTCCACTTCAACTAATATCTCTTCAGATTCAGAAGCTGCATTCATACATTTTCCACATTTTGCACAAGCAGACATTCTCATCATTCTCATTATAGCAGTATCTTCATCAATTATCTCTACTATATATCCGTCCTGATTCATTTGTCCTCCTATTTTAAGAATTTGTAAATATTTTTCATTAGTTCCTCGATAAGTTCATCAGACTCATCTTGGCTCTCGTATTTTATACTCTCGGTAATACATCCTTTTATATGATTTTCAAGAATTATCTTCCCTACTTTATCTATAGCTGCTTTAGCAGCAGATACCTGAACAAGAATATCTATACAATATCTCTCGTCTTCAATCATATTTTGGATTCCCTTTACCTGTCCCTCTATTCTCTTTAATCTTTTAATAAGATCATTTCTGTCATTTCTGGCAGAAAGTTTTCTTTCTTGATTGCCACCTTCGCAACAAGCACACTTTTTATTTTTCATAAAGAATTCCCCGTTCTTTCCCTATTTTTATTTCCTGTTGTCATTTATATTATATCATAGTAATATATCTTTTTTTCAAATCGTACTATAAGTTATTTTTTAAACACAAAGAAATAATACCATATTACTATGAATAATAATAATGATAATGCTATACTTCTACTCTGTCTTTTAGTTTCATCATAACAAGTTCTTGATTTTGGGTTAAATGTAGCATATGGGAATACTAAGAATAATATTGAGTCTATCATTATACATATTTGAGCTAGTGCATCGTTCTGTAAAAGCATTGCTATTATACCTGCTAAACCAAACGCCACCTCAGCGTATAAAGCTATTCTTTGTTTTTTAAATTCTTTATAATATCCTGTCATCTCATCATGACACTCTTTTGAACAGCAGTTTAATTTTATTCCATTTGGTGTAGGAACATCAAGTTTTCTATTTACATTTTTGATATTTCTACCACATTTTGAACACTGTCCAGCTTCTTTCATTATTACTTTTTTTGCCATACCTAATAATTCTCCTTACAATTTCACAATTTTTATAATTCCATTTATTTAGCAATTAGCACATACATTCCAAATGCAAGTACAAACATTAAAATTGCCCCTGAAACAACCATAGCTATTTGGTCTTTTTTAGCATTTTTTGCTCTTTCTTCTTCCATTTTTATATATTCTTCTGTTTTCTTGATTTTAGTTCCGCATTTTCTGCATTTTTCTTCTCCAAATTTCATTGGATGTCCGCAACGCTGACATTTCATTTCAAACCTCTCCTTCTTTCATATAAAAGCTTTTAATTCCACAAATTATATTGTATTACAAGATTCCCTATCTTTCAATACATTAAAAAACACCATATCATTTTACTGATACGGTGTCAATTATTTTGTATTTATCTTATATCCAAAGCAATTAATGCATGTATTTATGTATTAAATAGTAGCATCTGTCCTTTGTAGACGTTGCAAGTGAGTCAAAATAAGCCCAGTTTTCATCTGATTCACTTGTATCCTCAGATCCTACAGCATACGAAGCCATTTCATCTTTTTTGTTGATCCAATCTATCTCATCACTTTTCAATTCTTCTAACTCTCCATTTTCAAGAGCAGCTGAAATATCACTATAAATCATATTTAAAAGAGTATCGTATTTTTTATAAATTTTACTAGTATAGTTTAAGAGTTTTTCTTGATTTCCATTAAGTTCTTCATCTGCAAGCTCTCTAGCTTCTTTATCTAACTCATCCATCATACTCAGATATTTATCTTTTTTCTGTAGACCTAAATTTTCGCTGCGTTTAATTTCTTCCTCAGCCTTCTTCTCTCCCTCTGCTTCAGATTTATCATTTCCTTCTTCATCGTCTTTCTCTGTAGCTGCCTCTCCTGATACTTCATACTGTTTCTTGCTAGTTTTTTTAAGTATTTTTAACTCAGACTTTTGAGTATTTATCGTGTTGGCGATATTTTTTCCAGCATTAAAATATCTAGCTACAACTGTGCAGTTTACAAATAAAACTACTAGAACAACTACACTTATAATTATATTTCTAAATAAATTTATTCTATTTTTTCCACGTTCCTTTTTATCATTATCATTGTCCTGAGAAATACTAGTCATTTCTTCTCCACAAATAGGACATACTTTTTCTCCATCTTCTGCTTTTTTCCCACATTTAGGACAGAAATCTGTCATTTCATCACTCCCTTCTTTATGTAATCAACTATATTTACACTTTATTTTGCAAAATATTTATCTATACCATCAGAAATCCCTATAGCAATTTTTTCCTGATAATTTGGATCAGATAATTTTCTATCCTCTTCAGGATTACTCATAAATCCTGTTTCAACTATAGTAACTGGTATTTTGCTCCAATTTATTCCCGACATTGTATCAGTTTCCATTACTCCATTATTTTTAGCTCCTGTTTCATTACATAACTCTAAAACTATATCATCAGAAAGCTTTCTACTCTTATCATAAAGAGATACATAGCTATTTCCTGCTGTCTGGCATAATGTAAGTGCTCCACTTGCTGCACTGCTATCACTTGAATTACAATGCACTCTTACAAATATATCAGCTCCACTTTGATAAGCTAAATCTGCTCTTTCCTTGTTGCTTATATCTACGTTGTTTTCATTTCTAACCATGTAAACTTCATATCCTCTATCTTTTAAAATCTTTTCCAATTTTTTAGATATTGAAAGAGTAACCTCATACTCAGGAACTTTTGTTTCACAACCTTCTGTGCCAGACGCAACCTTCATTTTTGTTTCTGTAGCTCCAGGCCCTATAGGCTCTTTATCACTATTTTGATTTTGCTGATGTCCGGCATCTATAGCAACTTTTATCCCCTTTGTACTTTTTTTAGCTTCATTACTACTTGAAACAACTTCTTTATTGTCATTGAAGTTGTTGACCTTTGCATTAGAAGATTCCTTCTCTTCTAACATATCTAATATTTCTATATTAATCTGCTTCTGCTCTTCTAATTCCCTATTCATTCTTATAGCATTTATAGTTAAAAGAACATTACTCACTAAGAGTACTGATAAAAGTATTAATACTACTTTTTCGTTAATTCTTTTTTTCATTTTCTTTTACCCCTTCCATACTATCTTACTAATTATATACTATAATTATTTATAAGGGTAGAGAAAATATTGTAACCTTTTTAATATGGTGTTAAAATTCATTATATTTTCTCTACCCTTAGCTCATTATTATTTCTCTATTTTATCTATTCTAAGCTTTTTATAAGCTCTACATTGTATTTTTCATAAGCATTTAAATCATTTACGTTATCTGTCGCATATGAATTTGGATGATACCAACTTTTACTTCCAAAGTAATTATTATACTTATCTGTTTTAAATATATAACCGTGTCTTGCAAATATTTCATTTCTTATATACGCAAGCTGGCTATCTGTACATCCACTTAATTCCTCAGGATCTATATACGCGCTATCACTTCCTGGGAATAAATATGCATTACTGTCGTTATAATTGCTACTGTAGTAATCAACTGCATAATAATAGTTTGATAAATCTCTTCCTGTAGCATCATAGCTATCATCAGGCTCATCCTGCTGAACACTCTGTTTAGGCTGATTCTGAACCTGTTGCTGCTGTTGTTGATTATTTGCAACATTTGAAGTATTATCCACCTTATTTTTTGATGGAAGATACATATTTAAAGCCAACAATACTGTTACACAGACAGCTACAACTGTTAAGAATATTAATATCGCACTTCCAAATTTTCCACTTTTTGAACTTTCTTTATGGGCAATATTTCTTCTTAATTCATATTCATAGTCATCATCGTAATCATCATCATAATCGTATTCATATCTACTTGTTCTTTTTCTTAATGGCTCTCCGCATCTATCACAATATTTAGCATCATTTGGCATAATATTTCCACATCTACTACACTTCATTAAAATATCCTCCTATTTTTAATTTCAAACTTCATAGTATATTATACTATATTCATACTAATTTCAAACAGTACAATTTTTAATTTCAACTCTACATAGATAAAATCTATAAAACAATATATCTTTTCTTAAAAATAAAAAAGACGTATATCCAAACAATCTGTTTAAATATACGCCTTTAAGTATTGTATATATTTTCTATTTCAATATCCATATTTTACCTTTTCACGTTTAGTTTTTTTATTAAATTTATATTTTGTAAAACTTTATTTTTTATAATTCCATTTTTTACAACTATCTTACAGGTATTAAGTTGTAGTTAGCATCGTAAGTATATACTTTTAAAGTTTTTTTGTGTACTAAAACATTTTCTCCATCTACATTAAATACATGATATGCTTCTTTTAAGAATTTTTTATCTACGCCATTTCCTTCTTCATCGTATACAACTGCATCTTCTGCTACGTTTAATACATCAACCACGTGAGCTTTTGCAACATCTGCTTCTACTCCAGCTCCTACTAGGCAACTTAAGTTAACTTTACTTGCTTCTTCTTCTCCTGATACTAATGCTGATACTGGTGCTGCGAATAATGCCATTAATGCTACTCCTGATACTAATACTGATAATTTCTTTTTCATAGTGAACACCTCCATATAATCCCTTTGACTTAATTTTTTTTAGTCTGTAATTTGTATTTTTTTAATTTGTTTTCTTTATTCCTTGCCTATGTCTATATCTTAGATCATAGCTTTCATTAATTCAAGGTCATTTTTTAACTGTTTAAAATCTTTCAAAAATTACATAATTTTATTCTTAATTTTCTTTTTAGATTTTTCTTACCTGATTTTTTACTTTTACTCCATTCTTCGTTACTTATATAACTCAAAAAGTTATCACGATTTTTAGTTGATTTTTCAATATTTTTAAATCATCATATAAAATTTTCCTTAAACTAACAACGACATACAACCAACAACTTGCACACCTACAATGAATTTTTTCTTTTGAAGTTGTTATTTTCTTGTTATTTATAAAACGAATACGTATTTTCTAACTTTTGTAAATTTTTGCACAAAGTCAAAAATAAACATACTCCAATCTTGTTGTAGGTTGTTTCTTTTTGTAATTTTTATTGTTTCTCTAAAAGAAATTATTTTTTAATTTTTCTTTAATATTTTAGATTCCATTTTTTGTCACAATTGTATTTTTTTCACGGAAAAAATCATATAATTTAGCTATTCAAACACTCTACGTCAAATTCTTCTCACAAACAAATTTAATTTTTTCTCGTTTTTTGATAAGTTATTCTTATTATTATAAGTATTATAGATAATAAATTCGTAAGTATTTCCTTGGATATAATTTGCTTATCATCAAAAAAATAATGATTTCAAACAAAAAAATAGACGATAATTTTATAAATTCTCCAAAATTATCGTCTAATATATTTCCATATTTTTATAATATACTTCTATATTTTTCTTCTATACAGCTATTTAAATCTCTAATTATAGTCTGCATATCCTTCTTTAAATGCATTTATAAATATTTTTTTAGCTTTTGATTTCTGAGTAGCTTTTATAGGGTTGTCATTTTCAAGCTCTTCAAACATCTTTTTAGCTTCTTTATCTATATTTGCTTCACTTCCACCGTTGGCTTTATACTCCTGACCAGAAAGGAATCCATTCTCTTTTATAGCACTTTCTAAATCAGCGTCTAAGTCCTCTCCTTTATTCCGGTTTTTAACATCTTCAACAACACCTGTTATTATATCATTTGCATCTTTTTCCTCTGTAGAAGCTTCTGTATCAGTTGTAGCTGCATCATCTGTAGTTGTATTATCCTCTACAACACTAGAGCCCTCATCTGATGTACCTCTAACCTTTGCTATATCATTTCTTGCAAGAGCCATATATCTCTTAAACTCCCCAAAATTTTCCTTAAACTTAACTATATTCTTATCGTACTTATCGTGGTTTCCTATAGCACCCTCACTAGCTTTCTTTATATCCTTATAGCACTTCTCAAGGTATTTCTGAGCATTGTACATATTATCGTAATTATATTCAAGATCCTTTACCTTAGTAAGATTCTTCTCTATATCAGCTGTTAGCTTCTGAGCAGTTTTTTCACTACCACCCTTATGTCTTAATTTATCTATTGATAATATATCTTTTCTTAGCTTCTCATAATACTTATATACCTGTGTATAATCGCTAACTATTCCATTAACATTCTTATCTGTAACCTTAGTAACTAAATCCTTAGTACATCCAGTTGCAAAAACAGAAAAAGCAAGCACAGCACACAAAGCTAAAGATTTCACTCTTCTTAGCATCTCGTATCTCCTCTCTAATAAAAAATTCACATTACTATACCTATATAATTTTAAAGTATTTAAAGAAAAAAGTCTACCTTCTTTTCAGCATTTATCAAACACTTCCCCTAAAAACTTCACTCAAACACAAATCCCCCTCCAAATACATAATAACCAAAAACAAAAAAATATAACCCACTTTCCAAACTGCGCAAAGAAATAAGCACACGATTGCAAATACACTTCTGCCAAATAAATTGATTGATATATAGGATATCGCAGTTTTCTAGTGATATCTCCTTTTTCCTTGATGTAGATATTGCAAATCGCATCGACAATTCTGCAAGCGCCCCACATCATTGAAATGTGTTACATAAACATGTGGGGCGCTGAAGCCTGGAGAAAGATTGCAATATCTATTTCAAGGTATTAAAAAAGGAGATATCACAAAAACTGCGATATCCCCCTATATTTCAATTAATTATTTACAGAAAGTATTTGCAACGTGTGCTTTTATTTCTTCAGCAGTTCCCATTGCTAGTACTTCATCAGCAAATTTTTTCATATCTGCTTCATTTACTGAAGTTATAAGTTTTCTTGCTGGAAGTATAGATATTGGAGACATAGAGAATTCATCTAATCCGAATCCAAGAAGTATTGGTATCATCATCTGATCTCCTGCTGCTTCTCCACACATTCCAACCCATTTACCTTCTTTGTGTGCGTTGTCTATAACCATTTTTATAAGTCTTAACACAGCTGGATTGAACTGGTTGTATAAGTAGCTTATTTTCTGGTTCATTCTGTCAACTGCAGTAGTGTACTGTATTAAGTCGTTTGTTCCTATAGAGAAGAAGTCAACGTGTTTAGCAAGTACGTCTGATATAACTGCTGCAGATGGTACTTCTATCATCATACCTAATTCTACATCTTTAGAGTATGCTATACCTTCAGCGTCTAATTCAGCCTGAACTTCTTTAACTACTTCTTTAGCTTTTAATAATTCTTCTAATGAAGATATCATTGGGAACATTATTCTTAATTTACCATATACACTAGCTCTGTATAATGCTCTTAACTGAGTTTTGAATATATCAGTTCTATCTAAGCATAATCTTATAGCTCTGTATCCTAAGAATGGGTTCATTTCTTCATCTAGAGGAAGATAGTCTAATTTCTTATCTCCACCTATATCAAGAGTTCTTATAACGATTGGTTTTCCACTCATTCCTTCTAATACTGCTTTATATGCTTCAAACTGAGTATCTTCTTCTGGTAATTTGTCTGAGTCCATGTATAAGAATTCAGTTCTGTATAGTCCAACACCTTCAGCGTCATTTTTTATAAGACCTTCTATATCATTTGGAGTACCTATATTACCTGCTAATTCTACTCTTCTACCATCTAAAGTAACAGATTCTTTACCTTTTAATAATTCTAAAGCTTTCTTTTCTTCTTCAAAAGCCTGTTTTTTAGCTGCATAAGCTGCTTTAGTTTCTTCGTCTGGATTTATTATAACTTCTCCAGTATCACCATTAAATACTACGAAATCTCCATCTTTAACGTTTTCAGTTATATCAGTAAGACCTACAACTGCTGCTATTTCAAGAGTTCTAGCCATTATAGCTGTATGAGAAGTTCTTCCTCCTATATTAGTAAGGAATCCTAAAACCATTTTTTTGTTCATAGTAGCTGTATCTGATGGAGTTAAGTCGTGAGCAACTAGTACTACTTCTTCATCTAATGCAGATAAATCTACTACTTTTATTCCTAATAAGTGTCTTAACACTCTGTTTGTAACATCTTTTATGTCTGCTGCTCTTTCTCTCATGTACTCATTGTCCATAGATTCAAACATTGCAACAAACATTTCTTTTATTTCATTTAATGCGAAATCAGCATTAACTTTTTCATCAGCTATTTTAGCTTCTGCTGCTCCAGTTAATTCTGGATCTTCTAAAACTAAAAGGTGTGCTCCGAATATTTCAGCTTCTGCTTCACCTAGTTCTTTAGCTGCTTTTTCTTTAACTTTTTCTAGTTCAGTTTTAGATACCTGAACAGCTTCTCTTAATTTAGCTATTTCAGCATCTACATCTGTTATAGTTCTTTTTTCTATAACAAGCTCTTTATGTTCTACAACAAGTGCTTTACCTAGTGCTATACCAGGAGAAGCTCCAGTTCCTTTGAATGCCATAACCATATCCTCCTAAAAGATAATTATTTATAACCGATTCTTATTCCCCGAATCCTGATTCAACCATTTCTGATAATTTAGCTATAGCTGCTTCTTCATCTTCTCCGTTAGCTATTAAAGTGAATTCAGTTCCTTTTGATAAACCTAAGCTCATTACACCCATTATTGATTTAGCGTTTACTTTTTTACCATTAGCTTCTATTTCTACTGTAGCTTTGAATTCAGATGCTCCTTTAACGAACATTCCTGCTGGTCTAGCGTGTAAACCTGTTTCATTGATAACTGTTAATTTTTTTTCCATTTTTAAATTCCTCCTGAAGTGTTTTTTAAATTAAATTTAAATTATATTATCTATATCTACCCCACTTTAGTGGGACATTTTTTGTCCGACGGTATTATTAAGTTCCCACTCGGCTATCTTTTTCTATTATACTACTAAATTTTATTTTTTTCGACAACTTTCATTAATATTTTAATAAAAATTTTTAAAAATATTATGTATAACATAAAAGATATGTTTTTCTTACAAATTTTGGTCGATTCTCACGTCTAAAAGTATATTGATATACATAATTCACAGTATATATTACACTATTTTAAATTAGATATAAAGCAATCTACAAGAACAGATTTTCTGTGTTCTTTCTTTTGTTTAATATTAAGCCTAACTTCTTCTCTACGGAACTCTCTATAATCTATTAAATTGTCACGATATGTATCATTTATTACTGAATTAATATCGTATACTTTAACCCTATTTTTTCCATTGCGCTCAAGTGCATTTTCATAAAACGCAAAGTATAAATCTCTGTAGGTAAAATTCTTTGGCAGCGATAACAACTCGCCTGCCTTTGGAATAATAGCCTCCATTAAAGTTCTTAGATCAGGATTTCTTCTAATATTGAATACCTGGCATAAAAGCTTTATATCTTCTTTTTTCATACGCCTTATTTTTTCAAAACACATATCTTCTGTAATATTTCCGGCGTTTCTAAAATAGAATCTAACTCCATCGTATTTTCCAAAAGTTTTCATAGTATCCAAATATCCTAAGTTTATATTTTTCTGAATATGATCCCTATCTTTATTCATAGAACCACCCAGATATTCTGACGGATACACCACTTTTAGATTTAAGTCGCTGTGTTTTTTTATACTTATTGTACCCTGTAGATTGTCCTGAATTCTAATTGCTACTATATCTTTGTAGCCTTTCTTTTCAAGCATTCCAATAGGTAGATTGTCGACAAACATTCCATCTACATATAGCTTATTGTCCATCACATTCATTTTGAATATAGGTAGGCTTGCACTAGCTATAAGGTAGTCTACTAGTCTTCCCTTTGGTATATCCTCTAAAAACAATGACTGTGGGTTTAGTTTTTTATCTATATACATAGTAACCATTCCAAAGTCTATTCCCTTGTTTCTTATTTTATCCTCATCCAAAGTATCCTCTAGCATCTCCCTAAGTGGAGTAATATCGATTCCGTCATTTTCTTTAAATGACTTCTTTATAAGAGAAAGAATCTGGTTCATCCGCTTCATGCTCAAATCCATATCCTTTAGCTTTTCATACGTTTCAAAATCTACATTTATAAAATGCTTATAATCGTACTCAAGCCATATTTCCTCCATAATACGTATATCATCCTGAACCATATATGCACCATTCAATGCACCTATTGAAGAACCTGTAATTCCTTGAAAATCCATACCCATTCCTTTAAGTGCTTTATATGCACCTATTTGGTAGGCACCTTTTGTACCTCCACCTTCAAGAACTAGACCTCTCATAATACACCTCTTCTGATGCAAAATGCATCTTATTAAAATTTGTCTTTAAAGATATCTTCCTCAACTAACAAATCTATCTTTTGTATAAGCTTATCTATATTATCCGATATATTCAGCTTTTTTTCCATAATTTTTTTGGAATATTCTTCTATTTTTTCATAATTATCTCCCTTAAAGATCTTCATCTTCATAACTTTATTAGGATAATAATCATAAATTCCCCTACTCATCTTTTTTGCATTTATTTTATAATACTTGTCGTATATTGAAGAATTTAAAAGAGCTACAATATACTCATATGAAAATTCTTCCTTGTACTCATCCTTTAAATAAAAAGAGTATACATCTGCGCTGCTGTATAAATTATCGTAATCTACAGCAAATTTATTTTCTCTAGATTTATAGGGATACATAACTTTAGTTCTCTCAAATACGCTTTTTTCTCTCCCCCACTGTAGTTCATACCACTTTCTAATACACTTTAAGCACTCTCTTCTATTTTCTAACTTTTCTTTGTACGGATTTATACAATTTTCAAATATATATTTCTCATCATCCTCGCATTTTATATCATTAGAATATATCATCTTGTGATTAACTTTAGGAATTACATATTTTTCTATATCTCTACTTTTTGCAAGGTCTTTCAAAAGTTTAGGCGTTATATTTTTTAATCTATTATCGTTATTTTTTAAGATAAACGCCTTATCGCATCCAGTTATAACACCTTGAGAACTTTCCGCTATTTCATAAAGCCTATATCCTTGCATTTTTTCAATTCTAAGATACAGCTCCATATCTTTTTCATTTGCTATAATCCAATCTGATTGCAATCTACTTGTAGATATTTTTATGCTCTCAAAATCTTTTGTATTATTCTTTATTTCCTCTACACTCTCGACAAGATTTTTTCTATCATTCACATATACATACTTATCTGATTTCTTTCTATATATATTGGTTGTAGAAATTCCATATCCTTTTTTTCTCATTCGTATTATGCATGCAGAAATACCTACACAGTCGAATACCTCTGCTCCAAGAAAGTCTATAATTTCCTCTATTTCCACATTTTTTTCTAAATATTTTCTGAGCAATTCCGCAGATATACTCTCTAAAAAATATCTCGGTGTTATTAAATGGATTACTCCATCCTTTTTTAGCAATTCTATAGAGTTTTTGTAAAAGCAGAAATACAAATCAGATTTATCTCTATAAACCTCTTTGTATTTATCCATTATAAACTGCTTATACTCCTTTGTAAGAAGCTTATGCCCTACATAAGGTGGATTTCCGATTATAATATCAAATTTTGTTCCCCAATCAATATTCAATCCATCCTTATTATATATATTCATATCAAATATACCTGTATTACACTCAAACTCCCTTAAATAAGTCGCTTTATATTCATCCCAGCTTTCTTCTTCATACAAATCATCGCTTATACTTGATTCATCATAAGTTCCCGTAATAGCAGTCTTTGTCAAAAGCATCTTAGTTATTTCTACAGCATCACTATCTATATCAGTCCCGTATATACAATTTTTTAAAATATATCTAGGTAAATTTTCTTTTTTAAAACATTCATCACCGTATTTTTCAACTAATTCATCAGATTTTCCCTCAAAAATTTCAAGCAATCTATAAAATGCGTACACAAGAAAATTCCCACATCCACATGATGAATCCAAAATTTTAGGATGTGGATTTTTTAGCACATCTAATTTTCCAACTGTATTATCTACTATATACTCAACTATTTCTGCAGGAGTATAGTAAATTCCAGTTTTTTTTCTTTTTTCTATATCTAAATTATTTTCATATAATCTCGCTGCTTTAAATTTTTCCATAATAAGCCCCTCAAAATAGATAAAATTTATTTAACTAATTTTTACCATTTTTCTCATCTAAAAATGTAAGCGTACCCTGCATTATTCCCTCAGCTAACATATCTTGGTAGTTAGGATCTTTTAGTTTTTTCATATCAGATACATTAGTTATAAATCCGCATTCAACTAATACTGCTGGCATCGTAGTTTCTCTAAGTATTTCAAAGCTATTCCGAAGTATTCCTCTACTCATTATCTCGACATAAGATGCAGTTGTCTGTTGTACAGAGTTAGCAAGTTCTTTAGATCCATCTGTAGCACCATTTCTGTACCATGTTTCAAGTCCATTTGCATCGCCGTATTTTTTCTGTGCATTTAGATGTATAGAGATTAAAGCATCTGCATTTGCTTTCTTTGCAATTTCAGCTCTTTCTTCTAAGCTTACATATTTATCTTCTGTTCTAGTCATTATTACATTTACATCAGACTCTCTTCCCAGTCTTGATGCTACTTTTTTAGCTATCTGCAGTGCGATGTCTTTTTCGTATACAGTTTCTGTACTGTCAATAGATCCCTTGTCATTTCCCCCATGTCCAGCATCTACTACAATATTGTATTTTTTTGACTGCTGTTTTTTCTCATCATCTAAGTCATACTGACCTTTTACTGGTTTTATTTTAGAATTAGAGCTATCTTCTGTTTTAGAGCTTTCATCATTAGATACGCTACTATCTCCAGAAGAACTTTGTGATGTAGACCCTACTTTATTTAGCGGTTTACCTTTTATCATCTGTACACCTTTAACTCCACAAAATCCCAATGCTACAACTAAAAGAACTGCAATGGCAACTCTTCCCCATTTGATTTTTCTCCCATTCTTTTTAGGTATAGACTTTCCTGCATTAGGCTTTTTTAGTTTCTTAGGCTTTTTAACATTGCTCTTTGTATTTTTTACCGTCGACTTAGGTTTTGTCGATTTATTCTTTTCTTTATTGTTTGCTTTTTTAGTCGTATTTTTATTTGTATTCTTTGTACTTATTTGTCCAGTTTTTTTATTTCTATCTATATATATAACATTGCTTTTTTTCTTTTCATTGCTCTTGTTTTTATTTTTATTATCTTTGTTCGCCATAATATCACCTTTCTTAACATATTCCTTATTATTTTAACATTTGAGGTTATTTTTTTCAATCGAATAGTTTACATAATAACGCCTTCTATTTGGATATTATGCATTAAAAAAGCAGGCTCCTCAGCCTGCTTTTTTAAAATTATAAGTCTTTTGGGATTAATTTATACTTGATTATCTCTATTTATGAGATAGGATAGTTTCTGATGTTATTATTGGATTCATCACATCGTCTATAGATGCTGTTGTTCTTACATCCATTTTATTTTCTTCTTTTACAAAGTTTCTTGAAGTTATTATTGGGTTCATTACATCTTCTTCTGCTACTTTGTTTAGGTTGTCATTTTTAACTTCTTCTTTTACGAAATCTCTTGAAGTTATTATTGGGTTCATCATATCTTTTTCAGCTACCATATTTATGTTGTCATTTTTAACATCTTCTTTTACAAAGTTTCTTGATGTTATTATTGGATTCATTTCATCCACTTCTGGTAATTCAAATTTATCTGTATCAGCTGTTCTATCTTCTACTGTTCTTGAAGTTATTATTGGGTTTAAGCTTTCGTCTATTTCTAATGCACTTACACTCTGTACTCCAAGTCCTCCTGCTACTACTACGATTGCTACTGCTGCGATTATTTTTCTAAGATTTAAGTTTTTCATGACTGTCCCTCCATTTATGTTAATGTATTTTTTACGATTTTGTTTGATATTTATTTATCTCTTTCTTTGATTATAGTTTAACAAATGTTTTGCAAAAAGTAAAGCCTTTTTTGAAAGATTGTATTAAATTTTTTTATTTTACTTTACAATTTTGACAATTAAACAAAATAGTCTTATTTACATATATTTTCAGAAAAATTAGCCATAAAAATTTATTTTTTAATGGATTTTAGACTATATTCCACAAATTTTCTGATAATTCATCCCTATTTCACAACTTGTATACAGGTCCTAAGTTGTATCTTTTTAAATATAATTTTCTGACAATTCAAAACAACTTGACTATTCTGTAGTTATTTTTTTAACATAATTTACTTCTAATTTACTATTCTTTTTATAATTTTAATTTCTCTTTTACATATTTTGAATATTTTTTATCATTCTTTTTTTGTTATGTGGTTATTTTTATTCATCTATTCCTATTTTTTATATAAATATGTATATTTTTCTACAATCTATTCAAATAATTACCTACATATATATAATGTAGAAACTTTTAAACTAAAAAAAGCCCCAACTACATAATCACTGTAGCTGAGGCTTTCTTTGCATCACTATATATTGAATACTTCTTTTATTTTTTCAAGCACTCCATTTTCACTGTTCTTACCAGCTATAAATCTGGCTTTTTCTTTTAATGCATCTATAGCATTTTCCATTGCATAACTATAGTAACCACATTCTATAAGCTCTAAATCATTCATCTGATCACCAAATATCATTATCTCTTCACTTTTTAGCCCATATCTTTCTTTTATATGCTCAAGAGCCTTTCCTTTTGTTACACCTTTTTCCATTATATCTAACCAATGAGGTCCTGATGTACATACTGTCATATACTCGCCAAACTTATCAAAATAATCCTGGCAATGTTCAGAAATAGGTCTATCATCGTATATCGCTGTTTTTAGTACATCTTCCTTAACATCTTTTAAATCATCTACAACTGTTACACTTGAGCAGTATATATCTAACATTTTTAAGAATTCTTCATCCTTACATTCTGTATATGCAGTGTATTTAGTATTTAAAAGAATTTCTTTATTTTCTGCAGCTCTAGTGAAGTCTATTATATCTTCTACATTTTTTCTATCCATTGGATCACATAATAGTTCTTCCCCTTTATTTACTGCAAATGTTCCATTCTCAGCTATAAACATCATTTTATCTTTTACTGATTCAAAAAGTGTTTCTAGTGATGGATACTGTCTACCACTAGCAGCCATAAATGTAATTCCCTTTTTATATAATTCATTGAAAACATGATTAAATTCTTCGTTTAATTCTCCATTATTGTCTAATAGAGTCCCGTCTAAATCTGTCGCTATAAGTTTTATCATAGAATACCCCCTCTTAATTTTTAATCTTTTTATAATATACCCCACCTTTATGAAATTTTCAAGAATTTTAGTTTTCAATCTATATTTATAGTTAAAAAAGTTGTAGAATATATTCTGTGACGACAATATAAGATAAAAAGTCAAAATCTATTGAATAATTCTCTGTATTCTAATATAATTATAAGATGATTTTATAATATTCTTATAGAATCGAGATTATTTAATTGAGTAAAATTAATTGAGAAAAAAAGAATACAATAAAAAGAAAGAAGGGATTTTTTTGTCTAAACTCAGAAAGCTTGTTATACTTCTTGCGGTTCTTGTTATAGCCTTTCCGACATGTGTGTTTGGATATGTATATACAAAATTAAAAACTGTTCAGGATAATGGTGATTACGATGCCCTGGATAGTCTTGACCACAAAAATGATAGCGGCATAACAAATATTCTTCTTCTTGGTACAGATGGTAGACCTGGCGAAAATGCTCAGAGATCTGATGCTATGATGATTCTTACTGTTGATAATAAAAACAAGAGTCTAAAGCTTACTTCTCTTGGTCGTGACACATATGTAGATATACCTGGACATGGAAAACAAAAATTAACTCATGCCTACTTCTACGGAAAAGCAGATTTACTTATCGAAACTATAGAAGAAAACTTCAAGCTTGATATTCACGATTACGCTCAGGTCGATTTCTATTCATTTATGGATATAATAAACGTACTTGGTGGTGTAACGGTTGATGTTCAAGAAAGTGAGTTAAAAGAGCTTAATAAATTTATACCAGAAACATATTCTTGGTATGAACATGATGACAAAGGTAAGATAAAATATGTAACTAAGGCAGGTAAACAAAATCTAAATGCATATCAGGCACTTTCATTTGCTCGTATAAGAAAGAACGACTCTGCATTTGAGAGAGATAGACGTCAGAGAGATGTTATACAGGCTATGTTCTCTGGTGTTAAGGCAATGTCTAAATGGCAGTATCCAAAGCTTTTAAATGCTGTTTTACCTTATCTAAAGACTAATATGAAAACTACTCAAATAGTTTCACTTGGAATGTCTGTTATAAGAATGGGAAGTCTGGATATCAAACAATTTGAATTCCCTATAACAAACTCTCCTTATTCTATAGAAGGTAAATATAAAAACGCTGGATGGGTAATAAGATTTACTGAGGACTCTGTAAAAATACTACAGGACTTCATATTTAATGACAAAGAATATGTAAAATAATAAAAATAGGTTGGTATGGATATTTTCCAAACCAACCTATTTTTGTGTTCTATCAAATAAAAAAAGGCTGTTTGCGTGATTTTGCAAGCATGCCTTTTCAAAGACTTAAACACAAGTAGCTCGCACCGACAATTCTGCAAGCGCCCAACATCATTGAAATGTGTTACATAAATGAGTTGGGCGCTGAAGCCTGGAGAGCGAATACTTGTGTTAAGTCAAAAGGCTGCTGCAAAATCTGCAACAGCCTATATATCTCTTTATTTAAGATTTTCTCTGATTTTATTGTAAGTGTCGTTTGATATTCCTCCACCTATTCTGAATACGCTGTTAGTTTTTTTGTTTTTTAGTATGTTTGCCTGTTCAGAGTCTAGTGCATTTCCAGCTATTACAATTGGAGATTTTGTTCTTGCTGCGTATACACCTACACTTATTGCATCTACAAGTGGTCTGTTTTTAGCAACAAATACTGGATTGTAACTTTCTGATGGATATAAAGCTTTTATTACTCTAGCATTAGTCTGATTTCTGTTTGCTCCACCTATTCTATTTCCTGATACATTTCCTGATACTACAGAGTCTATTTCTTTGATTACATTGTCAGAAATCACCGCATCTTCTCCTAAGAAATATGCCGAAGATATAGAATTTGATTTTATCCAATTTTTAACTGATGAGTTTACACTATTTTTTGAAGTAACTATTATAGGTGCTTTTTCCTCAGCTGCTTTAGATACAACTGATAGTGCATCTGCTGCACCCTTTTCTCCAGCTACGTATATTTTACTTACATTAGCTTTTGAGTCGATTTCTTTAGCTATATTTACAGATAGTTCTTCTATATTCGAACCATCTATTCTTTTTATAGAAACTGATGAAACTGCATTTTTTATGCTTTTTTCAGCACTTTCTCCTATAGAATTTTTCCCACCTATTATAATTATATTAGATGGTTTTAATCTTTTTAATTCATTTATAGTATATGAACTAACCTTATTTTTATCTGTAAGAAGTACTGGCGCATTATAAACTGATGCAAGAGGATTTGCTACTATACCCTCTATTTCATTAAGTCCATTTGCAATTACTACTGTTGAAGCTGAATTCCAACCTTTTTTACTTATTTTCGCAGCAGTATCGTATCTATCAGATCCGATAATCTCTGTAGAATGGGGTAAGTTTTTATCTTCTGTTGTTCCATTGTATGCCCCATACATACTCTTTAAGTCGTTATATATACTAGCATTGTTTACTATATCTCTAGCTGAGAAGTACATACTACCTTTAACAGTATCATACTTCTTGTTTATATTTATCTGATTTTTTATTTCTTTAGCTATATTCTGTCCACTATAGCTTGACTGACCCTGTTTATATATTCCCTGTCCTATATAAAGGTCTACGTCGTATCCTTTTACTTCATTAGCCCACCATTTTACAAGTTTAGAATAGTCAGCTACTTTTAACCCTATTGGCCAGTATATCTGAGGAACTATATAATCTACATATCCTTTTCTTATCCAAGTTCTTGAATCTGCAAGCATATTGTAGTATGACTGTGAGCCACTAGTTTCAGAACCATCTGGGCAATCTGATGATTTATTTCTCCATATACCAAATGGACTTACACCAAATTCACAACCAGATCTAGCGTTTACAACAGCTTTCACTTTTTTAAGAAGAGTGTTTACATTTTCTCTTCTCCAGTTGTTTCTATCCTGCCCTTTTCCATATGCTTTATATGATGCATCATCTGGGAATGAAGATGACGGATAGAAATAGTCGTCAAAGTGTATTCCATCTACGTCGTATTTATCCACAACTTCTTTTACTGTTTTTACAAGATAGTCTACAACAGCTGGATTACCTGGATCATAGTACATTTTGTTATTATATTTTATTACCCAGCTTGGATTTTTTCTAGCTGGATGAGATGATACAAGTGAATTTAAGTCAGTACCTGAAGATGTTACTCTGTATGGGTTCATCCATGCATGAAGCTCCATTCCTCTTTTGTGTGCTTCTTGTATTGCAAATGCTAATGGGTCATACCCTGGATCTTTTCCCTGTGTACCAGTTAAATACTTAGACCATGGGTTTATAGATGATTTATAAAGTGCATCTGACTCCGGTCTAACCTGAAGTACTATTGTATTTATTCCACATCCTTTTAACTTATCCATTAACTGTGTAAGTTCCTGTTTCTGTTTTGATGCGTTGTTTTTTGTTTTAGGCCAGTCTAGGTTATAAACTGTAGATACCCAAGCTGCTCTCATTTCCTTTTCTGATGCCTGTGTTTTATTTACATAAGGTATGCCACCTAAAATCATAAATGCTGCCAGCATAACAGCCGTTACTTTTTTTAATATCTTTTCCATTTTTTCCTCCCTTTCCAATATTTTTTACTTTACCTTATATATTTTATACTAGATTTTGTATTATATAAAGAAAAGATTATAGAAAAAGCAGTAAATATAAATTTACCGCTTTTCTATTAATTTAATTTAGTTTTTTAATTTGTCGGTTAAGAGTTTTATATTATACTGCCTAAACAGTTATAATCCTATTAAATTACACTACTCTTCTTGCAACTATCATTTTTCTTGATGATAATTTACTTATTTTTACAACATCTCCAGTCTGTGGTGAATGTATATACTGGTCATTTCCTATATACATACCAACGTGACTTACTGAGCTTCCTTTACCAAAGAATACTAAATCTCCTGGTTTTAATTCTGATTTTGAAACTTTTTTACCGAATTTTGACTGTTCTCTTGATGTTCTTGGTATGCTAACTTTTGCTCCATTTTTATAAGCGTAGTATGTTAAACCTGAGCAGTCAAATGAGCTTGGTCCAGTAGCTCCCCATTTGTATGGTTTACCTAACTGAGCTTTTGCTACTTTTAATGCTGCTTCTGCTTTTGCATTTGTTTCACCTGGTATTGTTACATATGTTGAGCTTACCCAACCAGTTTTTCCACTTTCTGTTTTAACCTGGTACCAACTACCTGATGTTTTTAATATTTCTACGTATGCATTTTTATATATTTTTTCTACTACTTTCCCTTTTGTTGATGCTTTATCTCTAACATTTAAGAAATCACAATCTACTACTTTTCCACATTTATTTTTTGATTTAAATCCATTAGCGTCAAATCTGTATATTGTTCCTCTTACATCTCTAAATGTGTTTTTAACCATTACACCTTTTGCATTGAAGTAATAATCTTTTCCGTCTATTGTTCTCCACATCCGCTGTGCTAGAGAATTATCATTAGTTAAATAATAAGTTTCATCACCTATTTTTAACCAACCTCTCTGTTTTACACCATCTTTATAATAGTATGTTTTTCCATTTTCCTGTACAAATCCATTTTTAGCTCCAGCTCTTGCAACATCTGCTGTAGACACTGTCTGTATATTTTCTAATTCTTCTGCTCCTGCTTCTACAGATGCATCTGTCACCATTATCGCTCCTGATATCATAACTGCTGCCATGATCTTTGCCAAAAACTTATTTTTAAATATCTTCGTCATTAATCGTCCTCCTGTAATTATGATTCATGATTTATAGATAGTGGGTATTTTATAAATCATTTTTTGTAGCCCCTCTCGCTACATTTATAATTGTAACATAACGGTTACAACTCTACAAGCTTTTTGTTACATTTCTGTAACTATTTTGTTACTTTTTTGTTACTTTTTGTATATTTTTAGCAAATTAAAAGGATATTTTGTCGAAATTACAGATTTTCTGTAACAAAGTAACATAATTAATTACAAGAGAATATTAAATTGTAACAATTTCTGTAACAAAATAACCCCTACCATCAAGAAAAAGATACTAAAAAATTCTTTCTAATATAAATTTCTTACAATTTCGCTAATATCCTTCCACATTATATACTAGAAAATATAATTTAAAAAATGGACTGTCGATAATATTTTGCTAGTCAGCATTTTATTTTTATAGATAATCTTTTATAAATTTATTAACTTATAAGAAATGGATAATATCAAAATTTACCAAAACTATTGAAATTATGGAGCATATGAGTTATATAGACAAAACTCTCTCGACAATCTGGAGACGCGTATTTTA
>OGEP01001227.1_pt1 | contig 29255 bp, 23 predicted proteins | sample 1570721 | NCBI WGS metagenome assembly OGEP01 (sample SAMEA2582131, study PRJEB24529) | metagenome | biome: Human gut stool | place: China | collected 2011 | reverse complement strand
AGGTTCAGCAGCATCTTGGAGCTGTCGCGGATGACCGCCACCTCCTGGCCGCTGGTCACCTCGTCGCCCTTTGCGACCTTGAGGCTGCTGACGGTGCCGTCCACCTCTGCGCGGACATACTGGAGGTCTACGGTCTTGTCGTAGCTGCGCTGGGCCTGCTGCAGGGCGATACTGGCCTTTTCCAGATTGGTGGAGGCGTCCGAGCTGTCGATGGTGTAGAGCACATCGCCCTCTTCCACCTTATCGCCCTCTTCAAAGCCGCCGGTGAGGATCTTGCCGTCCACCAGAGACTTGACGGTATATGTATTGGCCGGGTTCAGCGTGCCGGTGCCGCTCAGGGAGTTGGAGACATCCTGACGGACCGGCGTCGTCTCGGCGTAGGTCACATCGCCGCTGGCAGCTTTATTCCCGCCGCCTATGAGAAAGACAGCGCCCGCTGCCGCCACGACGACCACCGGCACGAGCCATTTCCAGTTCTTTTTGGCGAATGCAGACACACCGGACTTGGCTTCTGCGGTTTCAGCAGCCCCAGTGGACGCATCCTTTTTCTTTTTCCAGATCATGCTTTTCCTCCTATGGTATGCAAAAGGGCAGCGTGACCCCTTTGCACGAAAAATCCGTTATTGGTAGTGTATCGCATTTTTCTGAAATACACAAGCGTCCAAATTTCATTTCACCTTTTATTTACAAAATTATTTCCGGTTTTTATGCAAAAAAGACACCCGCAGTGTCCTTTGCAGAACATTGCGGGTGTCTCGGATGATCTTGTCAGGATGCGGCTTCGGCCTCGCTCAGCGGAGCCAGCTTCACATACACCCCGGCAGGGACGCAGGCCGCCCATGCACCTTCCTCGCTCAGCTGGCCGAACTGCTCACAGACATGGTCCGGGCATTGGCTGTCCTGAAACGAGATGGTGCTGTCTTTTACCTGTAAATGAACGACATAGCTGCCCACATCGTACAGGTAATCGTAGTCCTTATCCAGCGGCAGCACCTCGGTGATGCCGTCGCCGAAATCCACGACTGCTGCCAGCGGTTCCGCCTTGCTGCGCGGACGCAGCAGAAAGACCAGCAGGACAGCTGCCGTCAGGATGACGGCTGCGAAGAGGAGGTTCGCCTTCCAGCTCAGGCGTTTTGCGCCTTTTGCCGGTCGAGGCTGCTTGCGGGTGCTCATGCAGCGTAGTCGCTGGCAGCAGCACCGGCAATGCGGCCAAAGACGGTGAAGTCAGCAACAGCGTTGCCGCCCAGACGGTTTGCACCGTGGACGCCGCCAGTCACCTCACCTGCTGCGAACAGGCCGGGGATGACCTCGCCCTTCTCGTTCAGCACCTCGGTGTTGGCGTTGATCTTCAGGCCGCCCATGGTGTGATGGACACCGGCGGTGACCTTCACAGCGTAGTAGGGAGCGGTGTTCAGGGGGTTGGCGAAGCTGGTGCGGCCGAAGTCGGGGTCATTCTTGGCCTCAACATAGCCGTTCCACTTCTCCATGGTCTCTGCGAAGGCAGCGGCATCGACGCCCATAGCCTTGCCCAGCTCCTCGTAGGTAGCGCCGGTGACGGTGTAGCCCTTCTTGATGTAGCCCTGGATGACGCTGGAAGCATCGGCCATGGCCTGATCGACGACCAGCCAGCTGTAGCTGCCGGTCTGGGCGATCTCAGCGGCAGAGACCACGTCGCGGGTGCCCACTTCGTCGATGAAGCGCTGGCCTTCCTCGTTGATGAGGATCGCGCCGTCGCCGCGCAGACCCTCGGTGATGAGGGCAGCGGTGTTGGCCTCAACGGTGGGGTGGATCTGGATCTGGTCCATGTCCACGGTAGCAGCGCCGATGGCCTGTGCCATCTCGATGCCCTGGCCCTGGATGCCGGGGGCGTTGGTGGTCATGAAGCCCTTCAGCTCGGGCTTGTACTTGACGACCATGTCGAGGTTTGCACCGAAGCCGCCGGTAGCCAGAACGACTGCCTTGGCGTTGACGGTGACGGTCTCACCGGAAGCGCCGGTGGCCTTGACGCCCACGGCAGCGCCGTTGGCATCGGTCAGGATCTCGGTTGCGGTGGTGTCCAGCATCATCTTGACGCCGGCCTTCTCGCAGTTCTCCTGCAGCAGGGGGATCATGTAGGAGCCGACGGAAACGGTCTTGCCCTCCGCGTTCACAGGGCGATGGATGCGCTTGACGGATGCACCGCCGAAGCTGGAGACGTTGTGCAGGGTGATGCCGTGCTCGTCCAGCCAGTCGATGGCGTCAGCGCTGTTAGAGCACAGAGTCTCCACCAGAGCGGGGTCGTTGATGCCCTTGCCGCCGATCATGGTGTCCAGCTCCATCAGCTCCACAGAGTCGAAGTAGCCCTTGGGGTCTGCCTGATAAGCTGCCCACTGCTCGGAGACGGTCTTTGCCAGAGCGGTGATGGTAGCGTTGTCGGCGTACTTTTCAGCAGCGGTCTTCAGGGTCTTTTCCACGCCTGCGGACTCGCCGAACTCGTTCTCGTCCTGATACACGGTGTCACCAGCGTTCATGCCGCCGGTAGCGCGCACAGAGTTGCCGCCCACCATGGGCTGGCTCTCCAGAATGACCACGCTCTTGCCCTCGGCAGCAGCCGTGATGGCAGCAGTCATACCTGCACCGCCTGCACCCACGATGGCAATGTCTGCGTCAATGGTGGAGTCCTCGGCCTTGTTCTCCTCAGCCTTGACTTCGGTCTTGTAGTCGTCAGCGTTCAGGCCGGCTGCGACCAGAGCGGCAGCAGCAGCTTCCTTGATGGCGTCAGAGGTGATGGTTGCGGTGGCCACACCGTCCACGGCAATGCTGCCGCTCTCGGCAATCGCGCCGGGCAGCTGCTCCAGAGCCATGGTGCCGATGCCGGGGGTCTCGTCCTTACCCTCGGCGGTACAGCCGGTGATCTTGCCGTCGGTCAGGGTCAGGGTAACGGTAACATCGCCGCCCATACCCTTGGCAGTGCCGGTGAACTCGCCGGACACGCCGCCTGCGGTGGAGGTGGCAGGTTTGCTGCCGCAGCCGTAGCCCAACAGGCTGACGCTTACAACAGCCGCCATGGCCAGCGCAGCTACGCTCTTGCGGATCTGATTCTTTTTCATTGTTTCTTCCTTCTTACTTTGGGTTGCTTGTGTTCGGATATCTATCAGCAAAAAAGGGGGAGCTGCTCATTCGGAAAGCAGCTTCCCCTCGCTGAAACTTAGGAAAAGATTAGGCGTTAGCCTGAGCTGCAGCAACAGCGCAGGCAACGGTAGCGCCGACCATGGGGTTGTTGCCCATGCCGAGGAAGCCCATCATTTCTACGTGAGCCGGTACGGACGAAGAGCCAGCGAACTGTGCGTCGCTGTGCATACGGCCCATGGTATCGGTCATGCCGTAAGAAGCCGGGCCGGCAGCCATGTTGTCCGGATGGAGTGTACGGCCTGTGCCGCCGCCGGATGCAACGGAGAAGTATTTCTTGCCCATTTCGATACATTCTTTCTTATATGTACCGGCAACGGGGTGCTGGAAGCGGGTCGGGTTGGTCGAGTTGCCCGTAATGGAAACGTCAACGCCTTCGTGGTGCATGATAGCGACGCCTTCGCGGACATCGTCGGCACCGAAGCAGCGGACATTGGCCCGTTCGCTCTTGGAATACGGGATTTCACGGACGATGTTCAGTTCACCCGTTTTGTAATCGAACTGGGTCTGAACATAGGTGAAGCCGTTGATACGGGAAATGATCTGAGCAGCGTCTTTGCCGAGGCCGTTGAGGATGACGCGGAGAGGCACTTTACGAGCCTTGTTGGCATTGCGGACGATGCCGATAGCGCCTTCAGCAGCTGCAAAGGATTCGTGGCCTGCGAGGAAGCAGAAGCATTTCGTTTCATCCTGCAAGAGCATAGCTGCCAGGTTGCCGTGGCCGCGGCCGACTTTGCGGTCTTCAGCAACCGAACCGGGGATGCAGAAGGACTGGAGGCCGATGCCGATAGCTTTCGCAGCTTCTACAGCCGTGCGTGCATTGGTCTTGATGGCGATAGCGGCGCCAACGGTGTATGCCCAGCCAGCATTTTCAAATGCGATAGGCTGTACGTCTTTGACGATTTTATAGGGATCCAAGCCGGCAGCTGCACAGATATCGCGACATTCTTCAACGCTGCCGATACCGTATTCTTTCAGTACGCCGAGGATCTTATCAATTCTTCTGTCGTAGCTTTCAAATAATTCCATGGTTTTGCCCTCCTATTGCTGTCTCGGATCGATATACGAAGCTGCTTCTTCAAAGCGGCCATAATGGCCTTTTGCGTCTTCCATGGCTTTCGCCGGTTCGACGCCTTTCTTGATGGCTTCCATCATTTTGCCGAGGTGGATGAATTCATAGCCGATGACCTGGTTATCTTCATCGAGTGCCATGCGGGTGACATAGCCTTCGGTCATTTCCAGATAACGCGTGCCTTTGGCTTTCGTGCCGAACATGGTGCCGGTCTGGCTGCGCAGGCCTTTGCCGAGGTCATCCAGGCTGGCGCCGATGGGGAGACCGCCTTCGGAGAATGCCGTCTGGGTACGGCCATAGACGATCTGGAGGAAGAGCTGGCGCATAGCGACGTTGATAGCATCGCAGACCAAGTCGGTGTTGAGGGCTTCAAGAAGCGTTTTGCCCGGAAGGATTTCCGAAGCCATAGCAGCAGAATGAGTCATGCCGGAACAGCCGATAGTTTCAACGAGGGCTTCTTCGATGATGCCGTCTTTGACGTTGAGGGTCAGCTTGCAGGCGCCCTGCTGCGGAGCACACCAGCCTACACCGTGGGTCAGACCGCTTACATCTTTGATTTCCTTTACCTGTACCCATTCGCCTTCTTCCGGAATCGGTGCCGGTCCGTGATATGCGCCTTTCGTGACGGGACACATATTCTTAACTTCTGTTGAATATAACATGTTCTCTTCACCCTTTCAAAATGTATGAGAAATAAAAAGCAGCACGTATAGGACTCAGTCCTTCAACTGGTCGTATATCTGTGTGAATAAAGCGCGATACATGCTGCCTTTGCGCCACAAGAATGAAAATGCGTGCATGACGGAAAAATCCTTGACGACAATGCGCCGCAGCGTCCCGTCAGCCAGTTCTTTCTGAACCGATTTTTCATATAAAAATGCAATACCGCAGTCGCGGCAGGCCAGCCCTTTGACGGCCGACAAGCTGCCCACTTCATAGCGGGCCGGGAAATGTTCCAGTGTGTACCCCTGTTCTGCCAGCTTATGTTCTAAAATCCGGCGGGCGCCGGCATGGCGTTCGCGGACGATGACCCGATAGCGCATGAGTTCAGACAGTGTCATTTCCTCCGGCGCTTCATAGCCTGTGCCGCAGACAGCGACAATCGGTTCATTAGAAAATAAGAGCGATTCATAGCGCCCCTGGTCAAAGGAGCTTTCGACGATGGCGAAATCAATGGCACCATCATCCAGGGACTGGAGCAGTTTTTCAGCATCGGCAATTTCCATGCGGAGATTCATATCGTCGTTATGCTTGAGCAGGTCAGCCAACTTATCGAGAATCCCCACGCCAGCCGTTGGCGTCGCACCAAAAGACAAGGAGCGGTTATGCTGCAAATCACGGAGATGCTCTTTCAAGATGGCATCGTCATGGCTGATGGCAGTCACGGCATTCCAAAGGATATGACCAGCCTGGGTCAGCTGCAGGTGTTTCCCCTTGTAACTAAAGAGTTTGGTCCCGTATTCGCGTTCTAAATAGCGAATATGCTGAGAAACGGCAGGCTGTGTGATGTGCAGTTCCGCAGCAGCCCGGGTATAGTTCATGTGACGGCAAACGCACAAAAATGTATGGATACGAAAATCTAACATAGCACCCTTTCCTTTCTTTGCGTTTTCCATAAGATAATTTTATGATATTTCAAAATTTTTATCAAGAAAAAAGTGGGCATTTTATGTACACACATGGGACGACTTCGCTCCCATGTGTTTCGATGCCAACCTGTTTCCGTCCGCTTGTAGTAGACGAGGCCCTCATGGTATAATAAGGATAAACGATTAACTCATCAAATACAAGAAAGGATGAATCATTATGATGAAAAAAATGACGACACTCTGCGCGTCCCTGCTCCTGGCCCTGGGCTGCCTGACAGCCAATGCCATGGATTCCCAGACCCTGGTCAATAATCCCAGCCGTTACCGGGTCATCAGCACCAGCCCGGACGGCATCGTCTATGCCGATATGGATTCCCTCCGGGCCATGCAGACCATGGACTATCCCAACAGTATCGAAAACATGAGCCTGACGCTGTACGTCGAAAAATACGCCGGCATCCGCGACGACCTGGTCTTCCAGATGGGCCAGGAAATCCACCAGATCAACGAATACAAAGCGGCCCTGCACGCCAACAAGCGCAAAGGGACATGCGACCTGAAAGCCGACCTGACCAAGGTCTACCGGCCCGATGGAACGGACTATGCCGTCAAGATCGACACGGTCCAGTTCAAAAACGTCCGCGACATGTACACGGCCCTGCATCACTTCGCCGCCCTCACGCCGCAGAAGGATTAGTGACTCGTGGCTAGTGGCTCGTGGCCAGTGGCTAGTGGCTCGCAGTGGCTCTCCTAATAGGAGAGCTGTCAGCAAAGCTGACTGAGAGGTTTCTCTATCAACATAGTTTGCAGAAAAGGCGCTGTCGCATCGCGACAGCGCCTTTCAAGTTGTTAGCGGCTAGTTGTTAGTTGTTAGCGGATGGGTTTAAATTTAAAGGTTTTCTCTGCAAACTACAAACTCTGTGCTACAAACTATAAAGTAAACGGGGCCTCGCATGATGGCAGAATCCTTCATGCGACAGCCCCTTTTTGAGTTTTAAGTTTGCAGCAAATGGTAAAAAATTTAAAACCATCCCCTAGCCACTAGCTGCTAACCACCAACCACTTAAAATAGTTCCCTCCGGCCCGCAGCTATTGTATAATAGAGGCAATGAATCTTTATTATATGAAATGAAGGGGACCTGACATGACGAACGAAAAATATATGAATATGATCCGCAACAATCCCTATGTAATCGACCGCATCGAAAATCCGTCGGAAGAAATGCAGCTCCTGGCTGTCCAGATGAACGGCCTGGCCCTGCAATACATCAAGCATCCTTCCGAAGCCGTCCAGAAAGCCGCTGTCGCCAACACGGCGCGGGCCATCCAATTCATCGACCATCCCTCGGAAGACATGCTCCTGCAAGCCGTCCAGTCCGGCTGGAACAACTTGAGCTATATCAAAAATCCGTCACCGGAACTCATCGACGCCGCCCTGGAACAGTCCGGCTGGGCCATCAAATACGTCAAAGACCCGGGCGAAGACCTGCAGCTGCGGGCCGTAGAAAAGAATTACGACGCCATCAAATACATCCAGCATCCGACACCGGCCGTCCAGCTGGCTGCCATCCGCGGCAATTACGAAGCCCTGCGCTACATCGAAAAACCGACAGAAGAAGCGAAAGAACTGGCCATCAGCGAAAATGAACAGGCCATCCGCCTCATCCCGGACATCAGCAAGGAAGAATTCCTCCACTTCCTCAGCCGCAACGTTCTGGTCAGCAAATATATGTCCAAGGGCATTTCCCTGACGCCCGATGACTGGCGCAACACCTTCAAGGCCGTCTTGTCCCGGGATGACGTGCCGGAAGACTACGTCCGCAACTTCATTACCTGCAGCGCCGTCGACCTGACGCCGGCTGATAAAGTCCTCCTCGTCGACGATTGCGGCAGCAAGAAGGCCCGCCGCATCACAGTAGATGAAAAATTGACATTGAAATAGGAGCGAAATCATGAACTTTACAGATACTTTCAAAAGCGTAGAATTAGTCCTCAAAGCCGGCGAAGTCCCACTGCTCGTCGGCGAAACGGGTATCGGCAAGACCTCCCTGGCCCGGGAACTGGCTGCCAAGAACGACTGGAGCCTCGTCGGCATCGACGGCAACCTCCTCAAAGAAGGGGAAATCGGCGGCCTGCCTACGGTCGAAGCAGGCACGACGATTTACGCCGTTCACCATAAACTCCGCAAAATCGACGAAGAAATCGCCAAGGGCAAGACGGTCCTCTTGTTCATCGACGAAATCAACCGTTGCGACCACGCCGTCCAGCAGGAACTGATGAACCTCATCCTCAACCGCGAAATCAACGGTTACGTCTTATCACCGTCGGTCCACATCATCGCCGCCATGAACCCGGCCGATTCCTACGACTACGAAGTCGTCGAAATGGATGCGGCCCAGCAGAACCGCTTCGTCTGGCTGTATATGGAAGCCGATTACCTGCAGTGGCTCGATTGGGCCTCGACAGCAGGCATCGAAGAAAAAGTCATGGAATTCATTTCCACCTTCCCGGAATACCTGGACAAAACCAACGAAGACGATATCAATGCGACGCCGCGCAGTTACGAACGCATTTCCAAGCTGTACCACATTTATAAACAGGACCCGTCGGCCATCCCGCAGGGCGTCTTCTACAACGTCATCCGCGGCAACGTCGGCAAACTCATCGCCCAGGAATTCGTCCATTTCGTCGCGTCCGACGCCCAGCCCCTCATCGCTTATGACGATGTCTTCGGCGGACCGTCCCTGGACCCGGCCCTGTCCAGCCGGATTGCCAGCGAAAGCCACACCCGCCTCTATCTGGCTGCCAAGAATATCCTTAAACAGCTGGAACATGAACTCCGCCTCGACGACAGCCAGGCCCAGGCGCTCCTGTCCCGCTTCGTAGCCTTCCTGGCCCTCTACCCGGTCGACCTGCGCCTCGGCGTCATGAAGGACATGAAAGCCGCCAACCCCAAAGTCTATGCCTGCGCTTTGGATAACGACGACTTCATCGACAGCTACTTCGCCGCCTTCCGCTCCCTGCGGTAACAGCTTATGGAACAGTCACTGCCCATTGCGGCCAATCTACTCTATCAGCAGGCATCTATCGTAGCCGACGCCGTCCTCGCCGAACAGCGCCGGACAGGGAGCGTCCCGGACGTGCCGGCCGATTTCCAAAAGAAATTCTACGCCTTCCTGGACCGCATCACCGGCCACTTGATGGAAGACAAAGACAATTTCTTCGGCTATTTCCTCTTCCAAATGGTCAAGGAAATCCGCTTCGACATGGCTTCACCGACGGGGACCAACTTCAAGGGGACGCGGTATCACCTCTATTTCAACCCCATGCTATTCCTGCCCCTGTCGCCGGAACAGATGGAGAGTACCATCAAGCACGAAATCCTCCACGTCGTATCGCTCCACCTCATCCGGGCCAAAGAACTGCGGCAGCAATACAGCAAGCTGGCCGTCAATCTGGCCATGGACGTCGTCGTCAACACCTACCTCGACCACCTGCCGCCCTTCTCGACGACCCTGGAATGGGTGAACATGAACTATGCCCTGCTATTAAAGCCCTTTGAAAGCCTGGAATACTACGTCGATAAGATTCAAGGCGCCCTGGACCTGCGGACCGACAAGAAGGACCTGCCCGAATCGGACAGCGATTCCGACGAATCCATCGCCGTGTCCTACGACCCGGCCAAGACCCATGATTTATGGGATGAAGGCGACGACATCGACGAAGAGACACTGCGCAAATTCACAGAAAAATACATCGATGCGTCATGCAAAGGCGAACTGTCGAACTATCTGGAAAGCATGATTGCAGCCCTGAAAGACGCCCAGGAAGACCTGCCCTGGCACTGGTACCTGAAGAAGCTCGTCGGCTCCGTCACCAGCACCTGGAAAAAGACGACCATGCGCCGCAACCGCCGCCAGCCGGAACGCCTGGACCTGCCGGGCTGCCTGCGCTCCCATACGGCCAAAATCCTCATCGGCCTGGACATCAGCGGCAGCATCACCGACGCCGAATTCCGCCAGGCCATCGGCGAAGTCCTGCACCTGGTCCGCTGCTACAACCATGAAATCATCGTCGCCGAATGTGACGATGAAATCCGCCGTACCTACCGCATCCGCACTATGGACGACGTCCGCGGCCGCCTGGACATCCGCGGCGGCACGGCCTATTCCCCGGTCTTCGCCTACGCCAATACACAGCGCGTCGACCTCGTCGTCTACTTCACCGACGGCAAAGGCGAAGAAAAACTCCAGACGCCGCCCAAAGGCTACAAAGTTCTCTGGGTCCTCTCGGGCAAAGGAGACAAACTCTCCCTGAAAAAGCCCTTCGGCCTGGTCAAACGCCTGACCAAACTTCCGGAATACGACCCGTCCCTCGACTTCGACGACGTAGAAAAAGGCGGCTTCTCCATGAACCACCAGGAAGGGATCAGTATGCCGTGAGTAAAAAGGCGCTGTCGCATGAAGATAGCGCCTTTTTGAGTGGCTAGTGGCTAGTTGTTAGTGGCTCGTGGTTCGTGATTCGTAAAACCTGCCATTATACCGCAGCCATTGCCCTAAAAAGACATGTAATGAATGACATTATTCAAGAAAGAAGGAATTGCCACATGGAAAAACGAATCGCCATCATTGGTGCCGGCCCGGCCGGTTATACAGCCGCTCAGGAACTCTCCAAAGCCGGCTGCCAGATTGATATTTTCGATAAAGAAGCAGCTTTGGGCGGCGCGATTTACACAGGTATCCCGGAATACCGTATGTCCAAGGTCTTTTTAGATAAAGTCTACCAGCAGTTAAAGGCTGACGAACGCGTCACTTTCCATTTCAACACCTTCATCGACAAAGAAGCTTTTGCAAAACTGCGCAGCGATTATGACGCCATCCTGCTCGCTCCAGGTGCACAGGTAGAAAATACCTTCCACTTTGAAACGGGAAAAGGCGTCCTCGCAGGCCTCAGCCTCTTATATGACCTGAACATCCGCAAAAATCACGACTCCTATAAGAAATACAAAAAAGCCATCGTCTGGGGCGGCGGCAATGTCGCTATGGACTGCGCTCGTTCCCTCATCCGCATCCTCGATGACGTCACCGTCGTCTATCGCCGTTCCGAAGCGGAAATCACGGCTAACAAATCAGAAATCCGCGACGCCCGCAAAGAAGGCGTAAAATTCGACCTTTTGCGCAACGTCATCGATATGCAGCGCGATGACCAGGGTCACTTCAAAGGCGCGACGATCATCAAAATGGAATTAGGCGAACCTGACGAATCAGGCCGCCGTTCCCCAGTCCCCGTCAAAGGCTCGGAATACTTCATGCCTGCTGACCTGATCGTCATGGCCATCGGCCAGAAAGTCGACCTCAGCGTCTTTGACCCGTCCCTGGAAATGACAGATGACCACCATACCAACGAAGATAAAGTCTACATCGCCGGCGACGCCTTGACGGGACCGAAAACCATCGGCAGTGCGCTTATCGAAGGCCGTGCCGTAGCCAAAGAAATAGCATCAGGACTCCACAAAGCCGAAAACTGATAACATAGATATCCGATAAAATGGTACGTTTTCTTTTCGTTCACTTCGTTTCCTATTTTATCGAATCAAAAATACAACGCAAATGCAACGAAAGTTTTTTCGTTGCATTTGCGTTGCATTGTTTGTTCATGATTCGTAAAACCTGCCATTATACCAGAACGGGCTGTGGCGAAATCCCCCTAGCGGCCTCGCCACGTGCGAGCCCCTACGTGCGGCCGCCGGCCGTTTTTTTGCGACCTGCGACCGGCCACCTGCGGCTTGCGTTTATTTTTTCATCGCCTGTATGCGATTCCGTAGGGGACGCCAGATTTTTCTGGTCTGTCAATTGCAGGATAGTTCCCTGGACGGACAGTAGCTGCGGGCGGCCCGCTACGCGCTGAGGGTTGCCCGAAGCGTCGTTGTCAGTTTGAGTCTGTCGCGGCGCAGCCGCATCTGAGTCCGAGGAAAGGCCTTAAATTTTAGAAATGGAAGTCCATTTGAGTGCGGACGAGGGTCCGTTTATTATCTGAATTGGAAATCTGTTCCTGCTTCGAGTAGAGCGTTTCCCATTCGATGTTCTTCCAAGGAACGTATTTATACCCCAAAATCCAGCCTTTACTGCCGGCACTGCCATTGTAGAACAAGGAGCTCCATTCATCGTCACCGGCGATGGTGCCATTGGTTCCATAGCGATACCAGCGCGCATAAGCCTGCCATGTTCCCGGTTTCTGAAGGTCTGTATTGCGATAGTTCAAGCGCAAGAACGTACTGTTGTTTTGGTAATCAGCGTTGGTCTGGACATAGTCGGCCAGGAGACGGGTATTCTTGGACAGGTCCAGCCAGCCACTGAGGACGTAGGTTTTATCGTAATCGACGGTTTCTTCGCCCCACGATTCCAGATGACTCGTGCTCTTTTCGTAAACATCGCCTTTATGCTTGGAATTCAAGGCATAGGCTACGTTGATACCGGCCCGCGGTCCGATATTCCCCCACGTGCCGAGGCCGTACCAGCTTTCATGATTCCCGCCATTCGTCGAGGCAAACCAGAAGCCGCTGGCGGTCAGGCTGGTCCCTTTGATGGGAACACCGAGCTGGAAACCATCTGATTCTGTGCCGAAGAGGACGTTCTGCTGGCCTAAGCCGCGCCAGGCACGGCCGATATTGATCCAGGCTCCCGTTTTCGGATCTGTCCCTTCGACCCAGATGCGCTGGATATCGCCATCATGGCCAAACCAGCGTTTCGCCCGGCCTTTATCTCTGCCATCGGTCGCCCACGAACCCGATTCGTTTTCATGGTCATGGCCGCCGTTGTAGAATGAATTCTTTTCTAACTGGAATTTAGCTTTCCAGTTATCGTTGACTTTATAGGACCCATTCAGGCTCATATAGAAGCGGTCATTATCTTTGTATAAATCACTGTTGTTCTGGACGTTATTGCTATACTTGTCGTGGTCATACTGGACGCGGATAAAGCCGCTCAGTTCCATCTTGCCGGCAATACCGTTTTTCAGCGAATCGATGTCCTTGGTATTCTGCTCGATCTGCTTGGTGTTCTTGGCGACTTGCTGCTGCAAGACGTTGATTTCGTCGGCATATTCGGCGTGCAGTTTTTCCAGGACCGTCTTGTCACCGAAATTGCCGCCGCCTTTTTGCATGGCTTTGGCGACGATGCTGGCGACTTCGTAGCGGGTCATGGTGCGGCCGCCTTCAAAGGTGCTGTTGCCCATGCCTTCGATGACGCCTTCTTTTGCCAGGTAATCCAGAGCTTCATAGGACCAGTGGTCTTTTGGGACATCGGAGAAGCTGTCAGCCGATGTGGCCAGGGCCGTGCCGGCAGTGCCGAGAGTCACGGCAGCCAGGACAACCAGGGCTTTTTTATTCAAATCCATGGTAAGGACCTCTTTTCTTATAAATTATCTTCCAGCATGGCCCCTACACTGTCATAGACTTTACGAGCCTGTTCCTGGATAGCCGGACGGGCCGTGGCGACAGTATAGCCGTTATAGCCCAGGATCATGGGCAGGTCGTTGATTTCATCGCCAATAGCCAGGATGTCCGCACCGTCCCAGCCAAAGAGGGAGAGCGTGTGGGCAATCGCCTGTTGTTTACTGATATCGGAGGAGATGATGTCGACGGCGCAGCGGTTGGGATAGGCATGGACGGTATCGCCAAAATGGGCGTTGACCTGTTCGCTCGCTGCCAGGGCATCGTCGGGATCGGTGAAGCCCAGGGAATACTGGTGAATCGTCTGGGGCAGATGGTCGATGTCGTCTTCCGTTATCGGCACGATGGGATAATCCCATTCTTTCGCTTCCCGCCAGACCCAGGTGCCCGGCAAATCATGGCAGAGATAGGTCCGGTCCTGCGAAGAGAAGGAGAAATGGAAGGACTTGCGGACCAGCTCCAGCTTGCTGACGGCCTTGAGGACGGCCGGTTCGATGCGGGCTTCCCAGAGGACGCGGTCCTGGTCATCGCTGATGAGGCCGCCGTTATTGCAGGCCAGGTAATCATATTCGACGCCATAGTGTTTGAGCTGGGGCATGAGCATGCCGTGGTCCCGTCCGGACACGACGCCGAATTTATGGCCTGCAGCCCGCCATCTGCGGATGGCTTCGGCATCGCGGGCCGTAATGATATCGTCGCGGAACAGGGTTCCGTCATAATCGCTGGCAGCAACTTTTAACATAATAATCCTCCTCATACACGATAGATGACGGCTTCGGCCGGGCGCAATCTTCCGGCTTCCTGGGCGTCATAGTTGCCCAGAAGGACCGTTGCACCTTCCGTCAGCGATGCGTCATAATCGATAGTTTCGTTGGTAAAATTGACCAGCGTTAATGTCGCCTGGTCGTCTAAGATACGCTTGAAAGCGTAAATGCGTTCATCATCAGCCAGCAGCTCTTCGTAACGCCCTCGCTGCAAGATAGCTGCCGCTTCCCCCTGGAAGCGTTCGGCCTGAATGCGGCGGTAGTACCAGAGGACCGAATCAGCATCGTGTTCTTCGCTTTCGGCACAGCACTGCGGGTAATCGTCATGGACGGGCAGCCACGGCGTCCCCGTCGTAAAGCCGGCCTGGGCTGCCGTCGTCCACTGCATGGGCGTCCGGGCATTATCGCGGCTGTGGGCCTGGACGAGGCGCAGGGCCTCTGCCGGTGCAAAGCCTTCATCCAGGGCCAGCTGATACTGGCCGTGCGTCGAAATGTCATTGTAGTCTTCGATACGGGCAAAGGCCGTATTGGCCATGCCTAATTCCTGGCCTTCGTAAATGAAGGGCGTCCCGCGCAGGCTGAACAAGATGGTCGCCATGGCTTTGGCCGCCTTCTTCTTATCCGTCCCTTCCGGGAAATAGCGGTTGACACAGCGTATCTGGTCGTGGTTCTCGAAGAAGATGGGATACCAGCCATTGGCTGTCGTCGCCTGCTGGCTGTCGGACAGGGCCTTCTTGAGCTTGGTCAGAGGCCATTTTTCGGCGCGGCACCAGACTTCATCGTCGGGAAATTCCAGGTTCACATGGCTGAACTCGAAGAGCATGCTGAAAGCTCCGTCCTTTCCGACCCACTGGGGCAGGTCGGCCGGCGTGACGCCGTTGGCTTCGGCGACGGTAAAGATATCATGGCCGTCGAAGACCTTCCGGCGGAATTCGTGGAGAAAGTCGAGGATGCCCGGCGTATTGGCGGTCATCTTGTGGATGGACGACAGGCCATCGGCTCCGTCAACGGGGCCGTCTGTGAAGACGGCCGGTTTCTTGATGTAGACGATGGCATCGATGCGGAAGCCGCCGACGCCTTTGGCTATCCAGAAGTTGGCCGCATCATAGAGGGCCTGGCGGACGGCCGGATTTTCCCAGTTCAAATCGGGCTGTTCGACGGCGAAGGTGTGCAGGTAATACTGCTGCCGTTCTTCGCACCACGTCCAGGCCGGGCCGCCGAAGATGGAGCGCCAGTTCGTCGGCGCCGAGCCGTCTTCTTTGGCATCGCGCCAGATGTACCAGTCCGCTTTGTCGTTCGTGCGGCTGCGCTTCGATTCCTGGAACCAGGCGTGCTGGTCCGACGTGTGGTTGTACACCAGGTCCATGACGACGCGGATATCCCGCTTTTTCCCTTCGGCAATGAGGGTATCCATATCTTCTATCGTGCCGTAGCGCCCGTCGATGGCCGTATAATCGCTGATATCGTAGCCGTTGTCGACCATGGGCGACGGGTAGACCGGCGTCAGCCAGATGGCCCCGACACCGAGCTTCTTGAGATAATCCAAGTGGCGCGTAACGCCTGCAATATCGCCTTCGCCGCTGCCCGTCGTGTCCTGGAAGCTGCGGGGATAAATCTGATAGACAGCCGTCTGCTGCCACCATTTTAAAGTATCCATAAAACCCTCCTAGAAAATGACAATCGGTGTTTCACCAGCGACGACAGGCTGGTCCGGTTCCTTCTTCATCTGCGGGTATTCCGTCGAGTTGGTGACGGCCATGATGACGATGTCGTTATAGCCGGCTTTGGCGATGGCATCGCGGTCGAAGCGGATCAAGGGGTCACCGGCTTTGACCTGGGCGTCCTGCTGGGTCAGCAGCGTGAACCCTTCGCCATTCATATTGACTGTATCCAAACCGATGTGGATGAGCACTTCGGCACCGTTGCTCAATTCCAGGCCAATCGCATGGAGCGAGCTTTCCATAATCATGGAAACGGTCGCGTCTGCCGGGGCGACGATGGTATCGCCCGACGGTTTGATGGCGACGCCGTCGCCCATCATCTTCTGCGAGAAGGCATCGTCCGGTACTTCGCTGATGTCGACGAGGTCACCGGAGACAAAGGCTTTCAGCTTCATGGAACGGTCGTCTTCATCGACGGAAGCGACGGATTCAGCAGCCGGAGCTGCCGGCGTTTCTGCCGAGGCTTCTTTCGTTTCCGGGACCGTGCTTTCTACGGCTGCCGGCATTTCCCCTTTCATGAGGGCGTCGAAGTGGCCGCGGACATTGGGCACAGACAGGCCGACGATGACCTGGATGGCGTGGCCGTTCTTGACCAGGCCGAAGGCACCGGCATTGGTGAACTTGCTGGTCGCAGCGACCTTATCCGGGTCGTTGACCGTGACGCGCAGGCGGGTTGCGCAGTTGGTGACTTCGCGGATGTTGTCCGGACCGCCGAGGCAATCGAGGAAGACCTGGGCTTTCAGGGCATCGGCACCGCCGGCAATGCCTTTCTTTTCCATTTCTTTCTTGGCTTTGTATTCCGCTTTGGTGAACAGTTTGTCTTCGCCGCCATCATCGGTACGGCCCGGCGTGGGCAAATCGAAGTGAAGGATGAGGAAGCGGAAGACGACGAAGTAAATGGCCGTAAAGCCGAGGCCAATGGCAATCTGCAAAATGTAGGTCCAGGCATGATAGCGGAACAAGGGGATCCAGTTCTGGACGAAGCAGTCGATGAGGCCGCCGCCGAAGTTGCCCGACAGGCCGATGAAATAGAGCGTCGCCGACAAGGTAGCCGCTAAGACGGCATGGACGACGTATAAGAGCGGAGCAACGAACAAGAAGGTAAATTCAATCGGTTCCGTAATGCCGCAGAGGACGGCTGTAATCGTAGCCGGAATGAGCAGGGTTGCGACTTTCTTGCGTTTTTCCGGTTTGGCACAATAGTACATGGCCAGGGCTGCGCCGGGCAGGCCGAAGACTTTGGCACTGCCGTGGAGGGCAAAGCCGCCTTGGGGGAACATGTCCCGCAGGGAATGAGCACTGGTGGCGAAATCATTGAGGTGCTGCAACCAGTAAGCCTGGATGCCGCCGTCGCAGACAGCCGGACCGTAAATGAAGGGCAGGTAAATAAAATGATGCAGGCCTGCCGGCAAGAGGATGCGTTCCGAGAAGGTGTAAGCCCAGACGCCGAAGATGCCGCTGGTCTTGAGGAAGAACTGGAACTGTTCGATACCGTGCTGGATAGGCGGCCAGATGTAACAGAAGAGGAGCGCCATGGGCAGCATGACCAGGAAGCCGACGGCGACGACGAAGGCCGGTCCCTTGAAGATGCCGAGCCAGTCCGGGATTTCCGTATCATAGAAATGGTTGTGCAAGTAGGCCGAGATGCAGGCAATGAAGATAGCGCCGAGCATGCCCATGTCCAGGGTCTTGATGTTGGCAATCATGGCCAGGCCCGTGCCGGCACCGGCGTTCTGACTATAGTCGACGCCGAAGTAGCTGCCGTGAAGGGTCAGGATACCGGCGATGAAATAGTTGAATACCATGTAGATGACGAAACCTTCCATGGCACAGCGAGCCTGTTCTTTCTTGGCAAAGCCAATGGGAACGGCGATGGCAAAGAGGATCGGCATCTGATTGAAGACGGTCCAGGCGCCCTGCTGGACGACGTACCAGAAATCATACCAGAGGGTCCCTTTTTCTGCCAGGCTGCCGAAGAGGCCCGTATTGCTGAAGATGATCGACAAGGCGACAGTCAGCCCGAAGAAGGCGAATAAGATGACCGGTGTGTACATAGCGCCGCCAAAACGCTGCAGTTCCTGCATCACGCGGTCCTTGTTGAATGACATAGACAATTCCTCCCGTTTGTGAAACAAAGTACATAAGCTTTCTTTAGTAACAGGATATAAAAAAAACGCCGCGAATACAATAGATTCGCGGCGTTCTGGCACACGGCCCCCGGCCTGTAACCTGGTACATTTCCTGTACTTTGGTACAGCCTATCGGGAAGCCTCTTTTTCTTGTTTCAAATGGTGCAGATACATACAATATTTCACATACCATATCTCAGCCAGGACAAAATAAGGCATCATGGACTGAAAGGCGACGTGGTCGTCTTCCTTGTCGTAGAGCTGGAAGCGGGCCGGCGAGACGTAAAAATTGACCGTCGACAGCGACGCCAGGGTATTGTCGTGCAGGCGGGTAATGGAAATGAAGGGAATGTCCCGCAGTTTCAGGGCCTGGGCCAGTTCCTTGACAGCCGGCGATTCGCCGGAGAAGGAGACGATGATGAACAAGTCGTCTTTGGTCATGGTCCGGATGAGGTTGCGGAACTCTTCCCGTGCCGGTACGTCGTAGAGCATGACGTTGTCGTAGAAAAAAAGACGCTTCAGCTCCTGGACGACGTTATTCTGGACGTAGCCCGACGCATAGGTGAAAATCCGGTTGGCTTCATGGACGAGGGCGCTGGCGCTATCGAAGTTACGGCTGCAGAGCTTGTCCACGGTCTGTTCATAGAAGCGCTGGAGCTCGTCCATGACATTCGTATCATAGCAGGAAATTTCCGGTTCTTCCCGCTTGAGGAGCATCTTGAATTCACCGAAGCCGTCGAGGCCTAATTTCTGGGCAAAGCGGACGATGGTCGTCGTCGAGACGTGACAGGCCTTGGCCAGTTCATGGATCGAGCTGTGGCGGACAGCGGCACGGTGCTGCAAGATGTACTTCCATATCCCCATATCCGTATTATTGAGCTGCTGACGATGGGCGTTGATGAGTTCGGCAAGTTGCATGGCTGGTTCCCCCTTCACGAAACAGGCCCCGGCGGAAAAATCCGCAGGGGCCGGGTCATAGTTTCATTATAAGGAATCCAGGGACGGACGTCAAGCTGGTGGGCGCTGTGCCGCACAGAAAAAGGCTGCCATTTCACTGCAAACTACAAACTCAAAACTCCATAAGAAGCTTTCTGTATGGAATAGCACTTCCGCTGGCTGAGTATTATCTACAAAGTGCCGCAGCGATGGCAGCGCCGACGGAGGCGCCGTTGCTGTTGGGGATGACGTGGATGCGCGTATTTTCGGTCGGAGCCATGCAGAAGACGCAGATGGCATCTTCGATGAGCGACGGAACGCCTTTAATCTTTTCGACCAGGCTGCCTTCGATGGCGATGGACTGTTCCGTAAAGCCCTTATCCTCTGCCAAGTGACTGAGAAGGCCGAAGCTGGCCGCCCCGATGAGCTGGGCTGCCCGGGCAAAGACGGCCCGGACCAGGGCACAGAGACTTTCTTGCTCTTCTTCGCTGACGGCGAAACCGAGCAGTTCTTCTGCCGTCTGCTGGCCAGAAATGAGTTCGTTCATGTCGCGCGTCGTAAAATACGGGATGTCCCGTTTGAGGTATTCGCCAAAGACGACGCGGCAGACTTCGCTCAAATAGCGGCCGCCGATCATCTTTTCAAAGGGATGGTCGCCAGGCAGCTGAGACGATTCATCGACAAGGCGGTCCCAGACCGTGGCCGGGCCGCCGTCGAAGCCGGCCGCTTCCAGGTTGACGATCATCTGCAGGGCCGGTTCATAATAGCACATGTTGAAGCCCGTGCCGCAGACGATGCCGATGCGCGACGGGTTGTGCTGATAGACCGAAGAAAGGAGGGTCGCCGTCGTATCGTTGAGCAGGGCCACCGGTTCGATGCGGTCCAGGCCGGCCCGGACGAGGGCCTCTTTCAGCAGGCCATTGATGGACTGGCCGGCCACGCCGGGAACAGCGATTTCCTTGGACCAGGCGATGAGGCTGGCATCCTTGGCCGACGTCTGGTCGACGGCAAAGGAAAAGGTAAAGCCCAGTTTATAGTCGTGATTGCCGTCAGCCGCTTCCTTGACGATGGCGGCGATGAAGTCGAAGAGTTCGTCTGCCGTCTTCGACGAAGACGTGTAGTCGTAGTCAGCGCATTTCAAGGGTTTGGCCACCTTGCTTTCTACGGCAAAGCCCTGTTCGCCCATAAGGCGGATGCGCGAAGCCCGGACGTTCGTGCCGCCGAAATCCAGGGCCAGGAAGGTCCCCGTTTCCCGTCCCGTCGGCAAGCCCAGATAGGTGCGCAGCGCCGAAAGGGAGCTCGCCTTCCCTTCCAGAGCGTCTTCGGCACTCTTCCGGAAATGCTGTGCCAGTTCCCGCAGTTCTGCGCCGGATAACTGCAATGCCTGTCTCATTTTTTCCCATTTTTTTATCGTATCTGCCATGATAGTCGGCCTCCTGTCTGTACGCAAAAACATCTATATTCTCATGATAATGAAAAAAGGCCATAAAGACAACTCTTTTATGGCCTTTCGGTTCCGTAACACGACAATGGACGGTAGTACAAAATACGAATATTGGTACAGGCGCTGCGCGCAAAAAAGAGGCTGTCGCGCGTGCGACAGCCTCTTTTTGAGTTGTTAGTGGCTCGTGGCTCGTAGGGGCCGTCCTAAGCCTTTTTGGCCCGTCAGGTGCCGACCAACGAGAGGCGCAAGACGGTTGCCAAAACGGACAGCTGTGGCTAGGCGGCCCGCTTGTGGGAATCCCGCGCGTCGAGTTGCATGCAAAAATAAAAAGGAACCGTGCACGATGGTGAAGACCTTCATGCTCCAGTTCCTTGAATAGAGTTTGGTGGGCGATAACAGGATCGAACTGCTGACATCCTGCTTGTAAGGCAGGCGCTCTCCCAGCTGAGCTAATCGCCCAAGTGGTGACCCCTACGGGATTTGAACCCATGTTCTCGCCGTGAAAGGGCGATGTCTTAGACCGCTTGACCAAGGGGCCACGTATGTGGAATGTGGTGATCCACCCGAGATTCGAACTCGGGACACCCTGATTAAAAGTCAGGTGCTCTGCCAACTGAGCTAGTGGATCATGATTGGCAGGGGTAGTAGGATTCGAACCTACGAATGACGGAGTCAGAGTCCGTTGCCTTACCGCTTGGCGACACCCCTGTATGGCTCCTCAAGTAGGACTCGAACCTACGACAAATCGGTTAACAGCCGATTGCTCTACCAACTGAGCTATTGAGGAATATCACTTCAAGCTCGTTCCGAATCGGAACAATTAATATTATACTTGAAGGGATAGAAAAATGCAAGTCTTTTTTACGATTTTTTTTGATGACTTTCTCCGGACTTGCCCAGGAAATGGAAATAGGCCGTAAAGCAATACACGGCAGCGACTAAGCCAATAGCTGCGCCGGCATAACCGATATACGGCAGCAGGCCATGGGCCGTGACCTGCCCGCCGATCCAGGTCCCGCCGCCGATACCGACGTTGAAGATGCCTGAAAAGATGGACATGGCCACCGGGGCTGCCCCCATCGGGACGTGGCGGATGAGTTCGGCCTGGAAGGTGACGTTGAACAGCGTCGACGCACAGCCGACGACCAGGCAGGCGGCGACCATCGTCCCTACCCGGCCCGCAGCGGCCTGCCACAGGAGGAACGGAATGACCAGGCCCAGCAGACCGGCCCGGATGACGCCATAGCGGAAATGATTGTAAAACCGGGAAAAGACGAAACTCCCCAGGAGACCGCTGACGCCGAGGAGCATGAGCGTCGATGTGATGCCCTGGTCGCTAAAGGCAGCAACGGTCTTGAGAAAGGGCTCGATATAGCTGTACGCTGTGAAATAGGCCGTCGCAAACAGGACGGACAGGATATAGACGCTGATGACGACGGGATTCTTGAGCAGCTTGGGCAAGTCGTCGCGGGAAAAAGAGGCGTCGCTGGCCAGCTTGGGAAAGACAAAGGCCAAATAGATGAGCACGGCCAGGGCCGTTACCGTAATGACCAGAAAAGTCATGCGCCAGCCGGCATAGAGGCCGATGACCCGTCCCAGGGGCAGGCCGAAAATCATGGCGACAGCCGAGCCAGTAACGATCATGCTCAAGGCCAGGGGCCGATGAGTTCGCGTGACCAGGCGCGTCGCCATCGGGGCCGCAATGGACCAGAAAATAGAATGGGCGCAGGCGACGCCGATGCGGGCTACCATGAGCATGGGGAAATTCAGGGCCAGCCCCGATGCCAGCTGTCCCAGGACAAAGAGCCCCATCGTCCCCAGAAGGAGGCGCCGCATCTCCATCTGGCAGACGAGGAGCATGAGCGGCAGGGACAGCAGGGCCACGACCCAGGCGTAGACAGTGATCATAATGCCCGTCTGGGACTCGGTCATCGCGAAGGACTGAGAAATGTCCATGAGCAGGCCGATAGGCATGAATTCCGACGTATTGAAGATGAACGCCGACACAGTCAGGCCCAGGAGGGGCAATACATATTTCAGGGGAATAGCGTGAAACATGATTCATTCTTCCTTTGCATAGATTTAGAACGATTCAATCGTACGCTGTCCCCGGGAAAAAGTCAAGAGGCACAAAAAAGGCTTGTCGTTATACGACAAGCCTTTTTAAGTTGTTAGTGGCTAGTTGTTAGTGGCTAGCAGATGGCTTTAAATTTAAAGGCCGTCTCTGCAAACTACACACTACAACCTAATCTTACATCATGCCGGGCATACCGCCGCCCATGCCAGCCGGGGCTGCCGGAGCTGCCGGAGCCGGTTCCGGTTTGTCAGCGACCAGGGTTTCCGTCGTGAGGACGAGGGCTGCGATGGAAGCTGCGTTCTGGAGAGCTGTACGGGTTACTTTAGCCGGGTCGACGATACCTGCTTTGACCATGTCGACGTATTCTTCTTTGAGGGCGTTGAAGCCTACGCCGTCTTCGGAAGCTTTGACTTTAGCGACGATGACCGAGCCTTCGAGGCCAGCGTTTTCAGCGATCTGGCGGAGCGGAGCTTCGATAGCGCGTTTAACCAGGTTGATACCGGTCTGTACGTCGCCTTCTTCGTCGAATTCGTCAAGAGCCGGGAGGATGTCGATGAGGGTCGTGCCGCCGCCGGCTACGATACCTTCTTCAACAGCTGCACGCGTAGCGTTGAGGGCATCTTCGAGGCGATATTTCTTATCTTTCAATTCGACTTCCGTAGCAGCGCCGACTTCGATGACAGCTACGCCACCAGACATCTTAGCCAAACGTTCCTGCAATTTTTCTTTATCGAAATCAGACGTCGTTTCCGCAATCTGAGCTTTAATCTGAGCGACACGGTCTTTGATGGCCTGGGGATCGCCGTGGCCTTCGACGATAGTCGTTTCATCTTTGGTTACGCGGACCTGACGGGCAGTGCCGAGGTCTTCCATGGTAACGCTGTCGAGTTTACGGCCGACATCTTCCGTGATGACCGTAGCGCCCGTGAGGGTTGCGATATCCTGGAGCATTGCTTTGCGGCGGTCGCCGAAGCCCGGAGCTTTGACAGCGACGGCTTTGAAGGTGCCACGGAGTTTGTTGACGACCAAGGTAGCCAGTGCTTCGCCTTCGACATCTTCAGCGATGATGAGGAGTTCTTTACCAGCCTGGACGACTTTTTCCAGGACCGGGAGCATTTCCTGGATAGAAGCGATCTTGCGGTCCGTAATGAGGATGTACGGTTCGCTCATGACGGCTTCCATTTTATCCGGGTCCGTTACCATGTACGGGGAAATGTAGCCGCGGTCGAACTGCATGCCTTCGACGACGGAGAGCTGTGTGCCCATGGTCTTCGATTCTTCGACAGTGATGACACCGTCTTTGCCGACTTTTTCCATAGCGTCAGCGATGAGGCCGCCGACTTCTTCGTCACCTGCCGAAATGGAAGCGACCTGAGCGATGGAAGCTTTGTCGGATACGGCGATGGAACGTTTCTTGATTTCTTCGACGAGTTTAGCGACGGCTTTTTCGATACCGCGTTTGAGAATCATCGGGTTAGCGCCGGCTGCGACGTTGCGCATGCCTTCCTGAATCATGGCCTGGGCCAGGATAGTAGCTGTCGTCGTGCCGTCACCAGCGACGTCGTTGGTCTTGGTTGCGACTTCTTTGACGAGCTGAGCGCCCATGTTTTCAAAGGGGTCTTCCAATTCGATATCGCGGGCAATGGTGACACCATCGTTGGTGATGGTCGGAGCACCGAATTTCTTGTCGAGAACGACGTTGCGGCCTTTAGGCCCTAAGGTAACTTTTACGGCATTTGCCAAAGCGTCTACGCCTTTGCCGAGAGCGCGGCGTGCATCTTCGTTGAACAAAATCTGTTTAGCCATGTTGAACACACTCCTATGTGAAAGTTAAGTATTTTTTAGATTGATTCGAAATGATTTATTAGATGATAGCCAAGATGTCGCGTTCGCTGACGATCAAATATTTAGTGCCTTCGAACTTGACTTCTGTGCCGGCATATTTGGAGAAAATAATCTTGTCGCCTACTTTGACATCCAAAGCAACGCGTTTACCGTCGTCCTGCAGTTTGCCCGGACCTACGGCTACGACTTCACCCTGGCTCGGTTTTTCTTTAGCAGTGTCCGGTAAAAAAATACCGCTTGCAGTTTTTTCTTCCTGTTCCAATACACGGATAACTACGCGATCTCCTAACGGTTTTAACATTTTATATTCCTCCTTAAAAGTAAGTTGCTACTCTTTATTAGCACTCCATACTTCCGAGTGCTAACTTACAATATATATATTAGCCATTAAAGGTAAAAAAGTCAAGGCTTTCACCCTGACTTTTTCATCAAACGTTTTATTTTTTTTGACTTTTTATCTTTTCCGCACTGGCAATGACCGCTTCGGCCACGGCTTTCAAGGATTTCCGGTTCTTCATGCTGTACTGCTGCAACCGGCGGTAGGCTTCGTGTTCTGGTATATGATAGAGGTCCATGAGGCAGCCCTTGGCCCGGTCGACGGCTTTGCGCGTCTCGATGCGTTCGTTCATGTCATCGAGCTGCTGTGCCACTTCGCGCTGGTGGCGGAACTGGGAAATGGCGATTTCGATGGCCGGGAAGAGGTTGACCGGACTGACCGGTTTGACCAGGTAGCCCAGGACGCCGGAGTCCTTGGCCTTGTCGACGATATCCTGCTGGCTGTACGCCGTGAGCAGCAGGACCGGTGCCAGCCCTTCGTGGCCGATCATGCGGGCCGCGTGGATGCCGTCCAGGCGGGGCATCTTGATGTCCAGGAGGACGATGTCCGGCTTTTCTTTGCGCACTAAATCGAGGGCCTCGACGCCATCGGCGGCTTCTCCGACGACGGTGTGGCCGGCATCTTCCAGCATTTCACATAAATCCATACGGATGATCGATTCGTCATCCCCTATTACAACGCGATATCCCATTGGTTATTCTCCCCTCTCTGGTAACGGAAAACGGATGGTGACGACGGTCCCTTCAGGCACGCCGTCATCGAAATCAATCGTCCCCTGCAGATCTTTTTCAATGAGCGTGCGCACGATGGCCATGCCCAGATGTTTGCGCCCCGCATCGACGGGTGCGTGAGACATGCCGACGCCGTCATCACAGACGATGATGCCCCCGTCCAGCCCGTCGCAGCGGATGGTGACGGCCAAAAGGCCTTCCCGTCGGCCTTCAAAGCCGTGGATGATGGCATTGGTGATGAGTTCGTTCAGGACCAGGGCCAGGGATGTCGCCGCATCAGACGGCATGGGCAGGGTGTCGCCGGAAAACTTCGTCTCCACGTGGCAGTCCTTGCTGACCAGGCTGTGCGCCAGGAGGCCCAGCAGTTTCTGGGCGACGTCGGAAATGTCGATGTTCTCTTCGTCGTGATGGGACAACGTCTCGTGGACCAGGGAAATGCTGAGGATCCGGTTCAGGCTCTCGTTGAGGACATCCCGCGCCTCGTCGCTCGTCGTGCGCCGCATCTGCATGCGCAGGAGGCTGGCAATGGTCTGCAGGTTGTTCTTGACGCGGTGGTGGATTTCCTTGATGACCGACGTCTTGACCATGAGCTCTTCTTCCTTGCGATGCAGTTCCGTCCGCTCAGTCAGAATGGAAATGACCCGGCGCACTTTGCCGCGCTGCAGGATAGGGATGACCCGGCGGGAAACGACGGCATCGCCTAAGGTCACGTCATCGGCCAATCCCTCGGCCTGGGACAGGGCTTTCTTGGCACCGGTCAGGTCGAGGCGGGTATTATAGATATTGGTCCCCGTAATGGCCCCGCGCTGGCCGCACATGTGCAGGATGCTGTCGGCCATATCGTCGGCATAGATGACGACGCCGTTGCAGTTGACCAGGACGACGCCATCCTGGATGGACAGGGGCCGGTACATGGAATGGAAATCCATGGGTACCTGCAAGGACAAGAAGGCTGTTTCCGTCAAAATCTCCCGATTGTCTTCGACTGTGCCGACAAAGGAAATGACGGCAATCGTCCCGCCGCCGTTATCGACGAAAGGATAAGCCACGATGGGCGCCATGCGGCCGTATTCGATTTCTTTCTCACCGCGCATGGCCGTTCCCGACTGGAAGACCTGATAATTAAGCGGCTCTTCATAACGGGAAAAGGCAGCGCCAGGATCAGTCGCTTCCGTCTGCCTCCCCTTCTGCAGGAGCGGCGTCCGGTGCGCGGCCAGGACCAGCGTCCCCGCTTCCCGCCCGGGCACATAGACGAAGAGTTCCCGGTGCGACAAGTCGCTGGCGAACTGCAAGAGTTCTTCACTGTTCTGTAAAATATGGATCTGCACGGGCGACAAGGTGCTCCTTGTCCGGCAGACCGCTTCGAGTGTAGCCATAGAAGATTCCCCCATCTCTTCTCAGGATTAGTCCGATGTAATCGGCAGGGCCGGCTTGGCGTTGAGGGTCAAGTCGGCAAAGCGGCCGTCCAGGGCCATATAATATGCCCGGCAGCCGATCATGGCGCCGTTGTCGGTGCAGAGTATCGGTTCCGGCCGGTAGAAGGCATAGCCCTTGTCGGCACAGGCTGCACTCATGGCCGCAGCCAGGCCGCTGTTGGCCGAGACGCCGCCGGCGACGGCGATTTTCCTGGCTCCGCAGTAGGCCGCGGCATCCATGGTCTTTTCGACGAGCGTTTCGACGACGGTCTTCTGGAAGCTGGCCGCTACGTCGGCGGCATTATAGGACTGGCCCCGCTGTTCCTGTGTGTGCAGGTAGTTGAGGACTGCCGATTTGAGGCCGCTGAAGCTGAACTCGAAATTGTGCTTTTCATGGAGGGCCTTGGGAAAGGCGATGGCGTCGGGATCGCCTTCTTTGGCCAGTTTGTCAATCTGCGGACCGCCCGGATAGGGATAGCCCATGACGCGGGCGATCTTGTCGAAAGCTTCGCCAGCGGCATCGTCGCGGGTCTGGCCCATGAGTCTGAACGAATTATAGCCATTGATCTGGACCAGCTGGGTATGGCCGCCGGACACGACGAGGGCCAGGAACGGCGGTTCCAAATCGGGATGGCTGAGGAAGTTGGCAAAGATATGGCCTTCCATGTGGTTGACGCCGACCAGTGGCTTATCGGCAGCAAAGCTGATAGCCTTGGCCGCTGCGACGCCGACCAGCAGGGCCCCGACCAGGCCGGGACCGTAAGTGACGCCGATATGGTCGATATCTGCCAAGGTGACGCCAGCCGTATCAAGGGCTTCCTTGATGATGGGCATGACGTATTCGATGTGCTGGCGCGACGCGATTTCCGGTACGACGCCGCCGAATTTCCGGTGGATCGGCACCTGTGTCGATATGATGTTGGAGCAGATGTGGCGGCCATCTTTGAGGACAGCAGCCGACGTTTCGTCACAACTCGTTTCTAAAGCTAAGGTATACATAGATTTCATCCTTTTTTCTATAGTGAATGGCCGAGCCATTGATACTTCTCTTTTTGACAATGCATGATGCACGCATCTTCCACAGGCTGGGAATAATAGTCCTTGCGGACGGCAAGGGCTTCATAGCCCAGCTTGCGGTACAGGCCCTGGGCCGGCGCGTTGGATTGGCGGACTTCCAGAAAGAAACTCGTGCAGCCTTCCCGGAAGAGGGCTTCCATGGCCGTTCGCAGGAGAATCTCGCCATAGCCCAGGCCCCGTGCTGACGGATGGATGGCGATGTTGGCCAGCTGGCCTTCATCGGCGATGAGCCAGACGTCGGCATAACCGGCGACGCTCCCGTCTTCCTTTTCCAGGACATAATAGCGGGCTACGGGATTGTCCAGTTCCGCTGCCAGGGACTGATGGGACCAGGGCACGGAAAAGGACGCCTCTTCGATGGCGATGATATCCGGCAGGTCCTCCCGGCAGGCCTGACGGACCGTTACTGACATGGGGCACCGCCGTGGCGTTTTTCCCAGAGCACTTCGGCTTCGCTGCGGCGCAGGTACGACGGCGTCAGGGTCATGCAGTCGTCGTAGTCACCGGCGGCAAAACGGACATTGGCTGCCAGGGCGACGCTGCCGGCACGGGGAATGACCATCGTCGGCGGCGCCATGCGGAACAAGGGGCTCCGGCCTTCGATATCCCGGCGCCCTTTGAGGGAGCCGTCACCGCAGAAGACGACGGGCTGGCCTTCTCTTTCCAGGGTATCCAGGACTTCCGTCCGCGGCGCGATGTAGATTTCTTTTTCCGTCGTCAGCGTCGTCCGGTCCCAGCGATAGACACCGGCATAGACATTGCCTTTCTGGGCGTCGATGAGGGTGCAGATGCGGTCAGAGACGCCGACGAAGTTCCAGGCCAGGCTTACCGGCGTCGTGACGCCGACGATAGGCACGTTCCAGGCAAAGGACAGGCCTTTGGCCGTGGCCAGGCCGATGCGCAGGCCCGTAAAGGAGCCGGGGCCGACGGCAACGGCGACGCCGTCGATCTGGCTTTTCTTGACCGACGCCTTGTCGAGCATGTCGGCAATATGGGGCATGAGCTGTTCCGAATGGGTCAGCCGTGCCTGGATGGTGAGTTCAGCCCGCAGCGTGTCGTCATGGAGCAAGGCGACACTCGATACGAGGCTCGATGTTTCAATGGCTAAGAGCATATTTTTTTACCTCATTTTCTACAGCTTGCCAACGGCTGCCGTGGAAGTCAAAATGAAACAGGCGGTCCGTGGGACTCGTCTTTTCAATGGTGACGACAGCCGCATCGTCAGGCAGGCGGTCCGGGAATTTTTCCGACCATTCGATGACGGTCACGCCGCTTTCGAGATAGTCGTCGAATCCCAAATCGTCTAATTCATATTCCTCTTCCAAGCGATAAAAGTCGAAATGCTGGAGAGGAATGGTATTTTCATAATAATTCAGGATGGTAAAGGTCGGACTGATGACGACGTCGTCAATGCCCATGCCCTGGGCAATGCCCTGGACGAAATGGGTCTTGCCGGCACCGAGGTCGCCGCGCAGGGCCAGGACATCGCCGTCGCTGAGG
>OGEP01001207.1_pt1 | contig 29648 bp, 21 predicted proteins | sample 1570721 | NCBI WGS metagenome assembly OGEP01 (sample SAMEA2582131, study PRJEB24529) | metagenome | biome: Human gut stool | place: China | collected 2011 | reverse complement strand
GGTTCTTAGCCTCCCGATACAGGCCGTGTACCCCGAAAAGGCAACAACCGCAACGGAGACTTCCGGATAACATCAGAACAAAAAGCCCGCACGCAGTCCCCACCGTTGTGTATGACATACATTCCAGTAGCCTTGTACAAAGATATCGTGTTTCTTGAATACACGATAGAGCAGTCCGGCTCCTGCCAGCGCAGACACCCCTGTATCATCGGCCTCTCCAATCTCGAATGCAAACTGTCCATCGGCCTGAACAAAAGGACGCAAGGCACTCTTTCCAAAGATGTACCGTCCTCCCACCTTGAAAGCAAGACACTGAGCCTTGAATTCACCGTAGGTAAGCACATTCGGGTCAGCAGCATACGACTGTCCGGAACCCGCATAGGTCACCTCTGCCAGAAAAGCAAGCGAAGGAGAAAAACGGGGAGAAATGAAAGAAAACTGCACACCGATTTCATATCCACTAAGCGACTTTTGATAATCATGCGCAATATTTCCAGCATATCCTCCAAAGACTCCCCACTGCCAGTGTGACGGTGTAGGATCATTTACTTCATAAACCACACAGTCCTGATCAGTACATACGGCATTGTTATAGTCTACTACAGTTCCAATCATATCCTCATGATTGAACCCCAGATGCTTGCTTCGTTTCTCGGCTTCATTCCACTTTCGCATCACATAACGCGAAACTCCCCTGTACCGGAGGTCAACCCCCTGGTAATCAGAATGACCGTCACTAACCTCCCTCTTTTTATTGTCAACCGCTATCAGCGTTCCATCTTTCTCATCATAAAAGAAATAATATTGTACGAAAGGAGTAGTATAATAATATAGAGTAAGCCCTCCCTTTACGAGACATTCCAGAAAAAGCTGCTCAGGCTCCTGCTCAATGGTAACCAACTGAGAAAAATAGTGCTTTCCATTCACAAAATGATACGAACGAAGTTCTGTCGGAGAAAAACGACGCTCCGCCCCTTGAGAACCTTCCCTGAAAATACAAAGCCTGCTGTTCTGCTCATCTGTGCGCAACATAATTTCTCCCCGGATGGTATCATTATCCAGCGTAACAATATATCCCGAACGAAAGCGTGCTTCCTGTGCCCAGAGAAAGGCAGGAAGAAGCAAAAAAATCTTCAAAAACAGATATTTCATAATTATGATATAAAAGGTTGATACAAAGATGTTATTTAAAATTATTTCCTCAACAACTCAAATCTGATATAAAGCCCACATATACGCTGTTGCAAGTATGCCGGTTGAAATTGACCTTACCCCAAAATGTTCTTCTTTTTCCGTTCGTATATTTCATGATTTTCAGGTTTCATATTATATATCATATAATTAAGTACGGAATTTTCTTCCATCAGCATCATAAAGGTATTCGGTCGTACTTCCGTCCCCGAACTCAATGCGTTGTGGCAAATTTAGGAAATTATATTGAATATCCTTGATGTTCCGGTTCAAATCTTGAGTAAGATTTCCGTTTTCATCGTAGGTATATTCCATTTCTTTATCTGCACCGTCCTTGAATTCAAAGCCGTTGCTGTATGCGGAACTTGCTGCATTGTCGGTAACTTTTGTCAGCTGGTTTCCACTGTAGGTCAGTGCGAGGTTGTCCACCAGTCCGTATTCCTGCGCTCCGGTCTGTCCCATGCGTCTGATTCCGAGAATATTTCCCGTTTTGTCGTAGGCGGTAACCTCTTCATTGAAGCGGTTAGGGTTAACTGCAAGCCGTTCCCCCTCTCCGTATTCCGCTGTTTTCATGCGGTCCAGTCCGTCGTAGGTAAACCTGTAACCTCTTGTGGTCTGTTCCTCTCCTGCCTTCCAGCTGATGCTGCTGATGTTTCCGTTGTAGCAGGGAGTTCCGGTTCCGTCCGTATAGTGCAGCTCCTCCTTGAAGAGCGGGCTTTCGATGGAGGTTATCCAGTTCCGGATGTTGTAAACATATCCGGTTTTCAGGCTGTCCGTTCCGTTTCTCCGGTCGGTCACGATTCTTCCAAAGTCGTCATATACATTGTCGCATACCAGCTCCTCTTCCTTGTCGTCCAGGCGGTGGTACACCTTGAGGAGCCGTTCCATCGTGTCGTACTCGTAGCGCAGCATTTCTTTCCGCTCTTCCTGATCGGGTGAACGGTGGACTCTCATCACCAGCCGGGGCAGTCCGGTGAAGGTATATGCCGTATATTCTTCATCGGTCTCTCCCAGATGGTTCTTCAGTCTTTTCTGTACGCATCTTCCGAAGCTGTCGTAGTACAGCACTTCCATTCCGGTGAGTGTTCCGCTTCCGTCCGCCGCATAACTCGCCGTACCTGTCTTCAGTCCCGCCGCATCCGGCTTCTGTGTGTCAGGATATACTTTTCCGTACTCCTGCCTGTCTTCCGGCAGGAGTTCTTCGTCATCGAGAAATGCATAGTTGTCGTAATAGTCCGCTTTCAGGAGCTGTATGTCCTGTCCCAACGCTCCGGGTGCCTCGTATCCCGCCAGTGTGCCCCTGTCTGTCCTTCGGGTCATCACGGTGTCGTTTTTCATGGCTTCCACATCGGGGTTTGTGCAGATTCCCTGCACGACCTGTCTTCCGGTCTCATCGTATAGCCAGAACATCCACTTCCCTTCGTTACGACATTTCCCGTCTCTGCTCAGCACCCTTTTTCTTGTCTTGTCGTATACCATTTCCACTGCTTCGCTTCCGGGCATCTTTTTGCTGATGCAGTTTCCGCTTCCGTCGTACCGGTATACGTATGCGTAGTCTGCTATCCCTTTATCACTCTCGGAGCGGGTTTCTCCTGCCTGCCGGAATATTTCTTCTGCCTGCGGAGGCAGCACGTAGCGCAGTCTGTTCAGGTCATCGTACACGTAGTAGGTGTCGAGGTGTTCCGTTCCCTTCGTATCGGTATGTATTCTCCGCTCCAGCACGGTTCTTCCTTCGTTGTCGGTATAGGTTTCCACCGTTCCGTCTGTTCCGGAAGTCCAGTTCTCGCCTTTCAACACGGTTTTCATCAGACTTCCGGCAGGGTAGTCGGACTGATAAGTAATACCTTCTGCAGTCAGGACGAAGAGTTTTACGGCATCCTGTTCCGATAATGTGCAGGTACCATAATCGGTGCGTACGGTACGTCCGGTTGTGTGGTTTCTTTCGGCAGCCGGCTGCCATATCTCTCCCGGTGCTCCCTGTTCGAGTATCCTGTCGAGCTGGCTTTGTTCGAATACCGTCTCGGCATAGGGGAAGTCGGTGGGCGTCATCCCGGAGCGAAGTGAGTCTGCATAGTAGGCTCTGGTTTCTGCTTCAGCTTCGGTGCGGAACTGTCCTCCGGCTACTCCGAAGTCTGCATAAGGCAGGTATGAACGGCTTTCCCTGCGGTAGGCATCATAGTATTTGTGCTGTACGAGGTCTTTCATCCCTTTGGCTGCTCCTACCGATACTTCCTGCAGGGGGTAACCGAAACCGTCGTAATAGGAGAACTTGCGCATACACTCCGTGATGGAAAGAGAATCTGCCTTGCGTGCGTCTGTTATTCCCGCCTGCCGTACCACTGTTTCGGTACGGTAGTTACGGTCTTTACTTCCCTGCTGGGCCTGTAAACCGGCAGCAGGAAGCAGTGATAATATCAATAGATAAATAGGTTTCATGGTGTTGTCAATTGTTTAATGGTTTGATAATGTAAGTATCCCGGAAATCAGGATATCCTTCTTCCGTATAGTTCACGTTGAAGTGGTAGTCTTCCGGATCAGAGAGCATATCGAAATCCACCCGTATGCTGTTGTCTTCCTGCAAGTACATTGTGATGTCGCGGTAGTACTTTCTTGCTACAGAGATGACAGTCGGTTTATAGTCTTTCTGAGGATCTCCTGTCTCACCGATGCGTTCGCTGGGAGGAATGGCATAATAGGTATGTTGCAGATTGCCCTGTATTCCCCAGAAGTAATCCACGATACAGGTCTTGTCCAATGGATTGATGACAGAGACAAGGATATCGTTGACGCATTCACCGTTCTCGTCGGCGTAACGTTGTCCGTTCTGCAGCAGGTCGTCTACCGCCATCCGGTTGGCTTCTTCCTGTGAGACTGAAGAGCTGTATTTACCGGCAGGCACTTCATAGACGATGGCAGCCGGATGCTGACCTTTGGTCGAATCGCAAAGACTGCTGTAGAAGGTGCGGCTGATAGCTTCGCTATAATAAGGCGGACGGTAGTCTTCCTCTTCCGACTGATTCTGATAGTGGTAGTCGTAGGTTTTCCGTATGTTACCTTCGTAGTCGGAAATACTTCTAAGACGCTGGAATTCATCATAGGCGTACGATTCGGTCAGACCTCGTCCGTCGGTCATGCGGCTCATGCCGACAAAAGGCAGGTAACCGTACGATGTTACTTGGGCATGCTGAGGATATACGCGTACCTCATCAATGGGATTCATTCCTTCATCGATAATGAAATTACGGTCGTTCATTTCCTTGCGCACATAGTTCCACTTTCCGTTTTTGTACACTTGGTAATCTACAAAAAGCGGTTGATTGTATGCTCCGGACAACCGGATTTCATAGGTTCCGAGATGACTTCCGCTGCTGTAAAATCCGAAAGGCAATGACTCTTCTCCCGAATAACCTTCAAAATCTTCGTACAGCCATTCATCATGTCCTGTAGTTTCCACATGCGACTTGCTTCCCCAATAGCTATAATTCAGTTCTCCCGGCAGGTCGGCGTTGATATCATCGCAAAGGGTAGAGGTTATCTGTATTGTATGTTCTCCTTCGGCTACGGATGCAAATTCCACTCTGTAAGTATAGGCATTTTTGTAGTCTCTCCAAGGCAGGTCATCACTGTAGTCGGAACGGCATTGCACAAGACTGAAGGGCTTTCCGTCGAAGCGTCCGGATACATACCAGTCATAGCCTATCATACCTGAAAGGTTGATTTCTACCATTCCGGCACGTGAAGTACGGATAGTATAGGTCTTTTCATTCGGATAGGAGTTCTGTGCAGACAGCTTGACATATTCTGTCTTGCGTACCGGTTCGTAAACGGTAGTTGCCTTATAAGAGTTTTGCGAATTTCTGATTTGTATCACCGGATATCTGTAGTTTGATCCCCATTGGTAGGAGGTCACCACACCATCTGCCCCACTGATAGCTGTGGGATTTCCGTATCTGTCGGTCTGCAGTATTTCGTATTCCGGCTGGTAGCGGGAGTCATACTCTATACCATTATAAGGAGAGAATGAACTGGCTTCTATCGGTTCGGTCAGTCCTAATTTCATGTTTTTTTGTGGAAGAAGGAGTCCGGTATTAAATTCATTGTATACAGTCAGTTCTCCAGCACATAATTTGCCATCGCGGTATTCCAGTTGTTCCACCGGAAGCCCTTTCATTCCTTTGTTCACCATCTTGGAGTAGACATTGACGCCAGAAGCTACATCGCCCGGATAGGTGTAAGTATGGCGCACTGTTTTTCCCTTAGAGTCTTGCGACTCGTGAACGGTCATCAGCAAATCTTCATTATAAGTAAATTGCTCATGCTTAGCCTGAATAACAGTCTTACCCGAAGAATCATAAAGAGTTTCAGCTCGCTCTTCTAAGAAAGGATAGTAAGTCCATATTTTGTAAGGAGTAAATCTGACAAAGGGAACAGAAATAGTATAGCCGTACACTCCGGGGATTTTAAAACGGTCAATGCAACGCATAAAGTCATTGGTATCAGCTGCCTGTTCTTTGTAGCGGTTTACAATTTCTTTTACCTTTGTATCTCCGTTATACCATACTTCTTTCATCAGCAGGCCTCTCATCAGGGCTTTTGAGGTAAACTTATTGTCCAAGTCTACTTCATCAATATTGGTATACATCTGATAGTCTGCAACATCTGGGTAGGTGTCGTGGTTCGAATAGTAGTAGACTTTCTTCAATGGCTGTTCTTTACCGATTTTTTCTACTACGCGACTGTAGGTTACATGATTTCCGTTGGTGGAGCCGAGTACGTTGATATACCGTTCCGACAGCATGATATATCTCTGATCAATATCTCCTTTAAGTCTAAAATGAACCAAACCATCCCAATAAGAATAATTATAACTTGCATGATTATGTCCGTCTGTAATATAACGAGGTATACCAGAAAGAATACCAGAAGAGGTACCATCTTCATTTACATACTCAAAATAATGCACCAACTCCGAGTGGGAATGAGGATCTGTATAAGTAAGTTGCTTAATACGCAATCCCCCTGCTTGTCCAGATTTCTTTTCCAGTTTAAAGTCTGGTACTTGAGTGGCTATTTGTGAATAGTCATTTGACTCATATGTAAAATCAGCTTTACCACCAGCAGGATATGAGATGGATGTCAGTATTTCGGCTTGCGCAAAGAAATCATTAGCTGTCCGATATTCGTACAGTCCATCTTCGATGGAAATGTCCCGATAGTTCTTCCCGTTATAAAAACCCCAATTATCTGTTTCTGTGGCGTTGTAGTCCGGCAGGCAAAGGGGATTGTAAGTGAATTGATATAATTCTGGTTCAAAAAGGGCACTTCTATGTTCGAATGATTGCAGTTTGAGACGTTCTGCCTTATTTCGGGTATAGGTGAAAACATAGGCAGACAACAACTCTGTATGGTGACTGATAGTAATACTGTTCAAATGACAGAAATAGTTATGCGGAGCATAGGGTATTTTAGATCCACCATTCTCTTCGTAGCAAACCCCGTCTGCAAAGTGATCACTGAAGCCATCGTACTTTAAAAAATGAAGGTCATCTGTACGAACGGTACTCAGGTCTTCATTTCGGGATATACTAAACTCTATTTTTAAATCGTCGTCGAATACAATGCTTTTAGGATAAACCGGATGTAGTACTTGGAAACTTTTCCCTCTTTCTTTATCCTGAGATGGATAAAAGCCTTGACCTCCATTGTAAGAGTATACCCACAGGTCATTGATTACATCATTAAGTATAATTGGATTACCGTTTCGCTGATAAGAGAAACTTATCTTATTGCCTTTTGGAGAAATCACCTCCCGCAACATCCATGAAGTAGGTAGAGTCTTGAAGAAAGGATGAAGTTCACTTGAGTTATAGGCTTGCATACGTTTCTCTGTGGCAAACTCAATACAGTCATTGTCACCTCCAAAAATGAGTTTGGTGCCGTCTTGTTTCGTAATCGTAAATTCATAAAACAAACGGTAAATACGATATGACTGCAGGTCTTTTTCGGCATGTATCGAATGAAATTTGATGGGCTCCGGATCGTTCTTTATAATCGGAGTAGAAACCGTAAACTTTTCACCGTTACAGCTTTTTATTCTTACATGCATTTTTTTGTCCCTGTCACGATAAAAATAAAAACTACCGTTTATACCATAAGCGTTAACTATAAATTCATCAGGTTCCCAGTCATAAGTTACAAAAGTCTCGGCATTAATATAATCTATTAAACGTTGTTCGGATGCCCAGTTATCCTGATCTAAATAACAGGATGAATAATAATATCCTGGATCCAGATCTCCTCCAGACATACCAATTCCTGTAATATCTTTTTGATCTTGGTTGATAGTCTCGTCTGCTCTCCCATTAATAACTCTCGTAATACAGCCACCTGCATTTAAATTCCATCCCAGCCCAACATAAGTAGGATATTGATTAACCTTGACACCTGATGCATAATAGTTTAGCGAAAGAGGTAGCTCCAAATCTTTTATCTGAGCTGTATAAAGAGGAATATTGATTGAGGGCAATCCGTTAAAATAACTGACCGGAATACGCTGATACTTGACAAACTCTGTAGCTGTGGGGCTTTTGACATCCACTTGTGCAAAAACAGAAAGCCCCGATAAGACTAGTATAAGTGATAGTATTGTTTTTCTCATATTTTATTTTCTTTTACTTAAACTGATTGGCTATGCCATGCTTCCCGAAGGAAGCGATAGCATAGCAGTTGTTTTTACTCAATCTTCTTGTTCGTTTACATCGCACTTCCGCCCAATGCGCCTAACACGGCAGATGCTACTGCGATGATTACTTTCAAAATGGTGTCCCATACACCTTTCTTCATTGCCATAATTTGCTCCTTTCTTTAAATGGTGAATAAATGTGTTCGTTTTGTCGTTTCAAGCTTGATGACAGTGCAAAGGTAGATTGTTTGTTTTAATTTTGTATACACAATTTATAAAACCGTTAAACCTATTCCCGTTTTTAAACGGAAAAATTGTTCTTGTCGAAGTCACGGAATTCGGATTCCTGTATCTTTTTCCGCTTTCGAAGGATACTGGCACGTATCTTCCCCAATGCGCGGAGAATAAGTTCCATGCGCAAGAAAGAGTCTTCTATCTCAGTGATTACAAGGTGTTTTTTTCTTTTTTCCTTATGCCTGCATTCTTTTCTATATTGCCTGCTTCGTTTCTTGCGGCACTCCTTGCAATATTTGTCGAAGGTTTGTGAACGATGGTTACGGTAGAATTCCTCCAAAGGAAGCTCACGCTTGCAGCACGCACAAATACGAGTAGTAAAATTTGTAAATTTCATGGCTGTAGATTGATTATTTCCTAAAAACAATTTGATTTATTAAAACAATAAGCTATATTTGTTGAGGCAAATATAATAATGTTTTCATATATAAAACAAACCAAATTATAGTTTAACCCCAAAAAATGAATACACTGCTCAATGTAACTGAAATAGTGAAGCGTGCCAAAGAGGTACTGAACTTCAAGACAGATGTAGAATTAGCTAACTATCTAGGGATATCCAGATCCACACTAAGCAATTGGTGTTCAAGAAATAGCATCGACTTTCCACTACTGCTGGAAAAGATGAAAGAAGTAGATTACAACTGGCTACTGGTAGGAAAGGGGGCTCCTCATCGCGATAAACAGTTCTGTCAGTTAGGAAGACATACAGGAGAGGTGGAAACAATTTACATTCCAAAAACACCGGAAACAAAGTACGACCGGTGTGTGAAACTGTATGATGTGTCGGCAGCCGCCAACCTACGTACGATGCTGATGAACCGCAACCAGTATGTAGTGGGAAAGATTGTTATTCCCAATATGTCTTCGTGCGACGGAGCGGTGTATGTAAGTGGGGATAGCATGTATCCTCTGCTGAAATCAGGAGACATCATTGGTTTTAAAGAAATTAATGATTTTCAACATCTTATATACGGAGAAATGTATCTGATATCATTCTGTCTGGACGGTAATGACTACCTGGTGGTGAAGTATGTCAACCAGTCAGAGCATCCGGGATGCATTCTGCTGGTGAGCTACAATCCTCATCATCAGCCGATGGATTTACCTATTGAGAATATACAGGCTATGGGAATTGTCAAATTTTCAATTAGAAAAAACATGATGTGAGAATGAAAACTGAAAGGAATGTAGATTGGATGCAGATACCCCGGAAAAGATAAGTGTATTCCCTTCAAAGAAAGAAAAAACGAATAAACAGGGTGACTCTGCTCAACCTGATTATTCGTTTTACAAAAGTCGAAACTGGAACATTCTCAACGATCAATAGATTCCAGGTCCTTGTGTCTGTTCGCTGAAATTGTCATAGTTTCCGCTGATTTGCTTCTCGCCTTCGGGATTCAGCTCAATGGCTTTCTTTACGTCTTCCACCGACTTTTCCTTTTCACCCTTCAACAGGTAGATTCTTCCTCGCTCCTGATAAAGCAAGGCACTCTGAGGCATGACTTCCAGTGCTTCGCCCAGCAAGTTGACAGCCTCATCCAGCTGATTCTGCTGTACATAAGCTTCGGCCTGAAGCAGGTAGGCTTTTTCCTGGAAGGGATTGGCTTCTACTACCCGTTTCAGCGAGGCGACAGCCTCTGTGGCGTTTCCTGTAGCCAGCTCAATCTGAGCCTTCAGCAGCAGTGCATCCTCCTGCTCGGGAGCCTGTGCAAGTATTTTTTCAATATCTTCCAGTGCATCTTTTGCCTGGCGCATACTCCAGAGTACTTCTGCACGCAGCAAATAGGCCGAAAGTTCGTTTTCATCGAATAAGATAGACTTGGTAAGCATTACAATGGCCTGCAGTTCGTTATGAAGGGCATAGGCAGCCTTTCCTGCCAGATAGTAAGCAGCTGCATGCTTGTCGTCCAGCTGGATGGCTTTCTGACTGTAACTGTCCATGGCAGAATAGTCGGCTTGCATATAGCACAAATGTGCCAGCGAAAGCCAGACTTTGATATCGTCCGGAGTCTTTCCGGACAGACGTTCCAGCGTGGTGCGTGCTTCCGGCAGACGGTCGGACTCCATATAGGCATTGGCCAGCAGCTGCAGGGTTTCCGGATCTTCTTCCAGCGCTACGGCCTGTTCAAAACATTTAATGGCATAGGGCAACTGGCGCATGTTTCTGGCGCGGATGCCATCGTATTTCAATATTTCAAAATTTTTCTTCTCCTGTGCTGCCTGTTGTTTTTCGGCAGACGTATTTTCTCCAAAAAGGAACGATAATAGACCCATGATGTTAAAACGGTTGTTGGTTAATGCTGCAAACTTAAAAAAATTCACTGAATTTACTGCACAAATTCTGCAGTTTATAAGGGCGTATTTGAAAGGAAATTACCAGATATTCTCCGACCCGCGTACGGAGGTCGAAGAACTTCCGTACGCGGGTCGGAGAACCTTGCATGCGGGGTTGTGCAACCTCCGTATGCGAGGCGGAGTACCTGAAACCGGAAAGCCGGAAAGGCAAGGGTTTACAGGGAAGACATGCTGATAATGAAATGACAACTGTGAGCTGCCGTGAAATGGCTATCCGGGAAAACGCCGGTCAAAAGCTGCCTTCAGCTGATTCAGGGCTTTTTCCAGCACGGCTCTCGGACAGGCTACATTCATGCGCATGAATCCGACTCCTTCCTTGCCGAAGGTGGCTCCGTCATTCAATGCCAGACCTGCCTCGTCGGCAAAAAAGGCTTTCAGTTCTTCCTGTGACAGGTGCATCGGACGGCAGTCCAGCCAAAGCAGGTAAGAGGCCATCGGACGGAGCGGACGGATGAGCGGAATATGGGTTTCGAAGAACTCCAAGGCATAGCCGATGTTCGACTGCAGATAAGACAGGCATTGTTCGAGCCATTCTTCCCCGTGGGTATAGGCGGCTTCTACGGCAGGCCAGGCAAAGACATGGCCGGCTCCCAGCTCTGAACTTTCCAGATAATCGGTCAGCCGTCTGCGGACAGCATCGTTATAGATAATGGCATGAGAGGCTGCGACTCCCGGCATATTAAAGGTCTTGCTCGGAGCCATGAAGGTAACGGAATTCTGGCGGGCACGCTCGGAAATCATGGCAAACGGAGTGTGACGGTGCGGAGGCAGAGTAAGGTCGGCATGTATCTCGTCGGAGAATACCAGTACATTGTCTTCCGCACAGAGATCGGCCACTGCCTGCAGCTCTTCGCGGGTCCATACTACCCCACCCGGATTATGAGGGTTGCAGAGTATCAATACCTTCACTCCTTTGATTTCACGGCGCATCCGCTCCAAGTCCATACGGTAGTGTCCGTTCTCCAGTATCAGCGGACACTCTACCAGGCGGCGTCCGTTGCGGGTTACCAGCCAGGAAAAAGGCGGATATACCGGAGTCATGATCATGATTTTGTCACCCGGTGAAGTAAAGGCATGAATGGCCATGCCCAGTCCGGCGACTACTCCCGGTACGAAGGTAATCTGGTCGGGGCTCACTTCCATATCGTAGCGTTTCTTTACCCAGTTGACAATGGAACGGAAGTAAGATTCGGGCTTGGAAGTATAGCCCAGCACCGGATGGTCGCAGCGATGACGCACGGCATCGAGTACAAAGGAAGGAGTGGCAAAGTCCATATCGGCCACCCACATGGGTATCAGGTCGGTCCGTCCCCATATTTCTGCCATTCCGTCTACTTTCACCGAAGCAGTTCCCTTACGGTCTATCAATTCGTCAAAACAGTATTTCATCGTTTCTATTCTTTTTATATTGTTTCTGTTTTTTAATAATGTATATGCTTTTCATTCCCCTTTCACGGGCAAGCACAAATGTAACTTATTTCTTACTTCCCGAAAAATATTAGTAAAAAAAGTTCATATTATTCTTGTTTTTCCAAGAAAAACATTACATTTGCGGCATAACAGTAACAAAATAACAAAACAAGTTATGAAAACATTTGCGACATATTTCTTCTTTTTCTTCTATTACTTTTACTTTAGCAATGAAGTGAAGCGGGAGTTCGCATATGTATAAGAGAGTTAATTAAACCATTCTGATAACGAAATCCTGCTTCACTGAGTGACGGCAGGATTTTTTATTTTAATAACTAATCGAGAACGAGAAATGAAAAGAATAGCCATACAGGGAGTTCCGGGATCCTATCACGACATTGCTGCACACCGGTTTTTCAAAGAGGAAGAAATTGAGCTGATATGCTGCAATACGTTCGAAGAGGTATTCGAGCAGATCCGGAAAGACAGTGGTGTGATAGGGGCGGTTGCCATAGAGAATACCATCGCAGGCAGTTTGCTGCACAATTATGAGTTGCTCCGTGAAAGCGGGACTACCATTCTGGGGGAACATAAGCTGCGTATCAGTCACAGTATCATGTGTCTGCCCGATGAGGACTGGAAGGACCTGACAGAGGTAAACTCGCATCCGGTGGCCCTCGCCCAATGCCGGGAGTTCCTGCAGCAGCATCCGCAGCTGAAGGTGGTGGAAATGGACGATACGGCAGGAAGTGCGGAGATAATCAGCAAGAAAAAGCTGAAAGGACATGCGGCTATCTGTTCCAAGTATGCCGCCGAGCTGTATGGCATGAAGATTCTGCAGGAGGGAATTGAGACCAACAAGCATAACTTTACCCGGTTCCTGATAGTGTGCGACCCGTGGAAGGCGGATGAATGGAAGGATCATTCGAAGGTGAACAAGGCAAACATCGTTTTTTCGTTGCCGCACAATGAGGGAAGTTTGTCGAAGGTCTTGTCTATCTTCTCGTTCTATAACATTAACCTGACCAAAATTCAGTCGTTGCCTATCATCGGACGCGAATGGGAATATCTGTTTTATGTGGATGTGATATTCAACGACTATCTGAGATACCGGCAATCAATAGATGCGGTTTCACCGCTGACCAAAGCACTTAAAATTTTAGGAGAATATGCAGAAGGAGAATCAACCTTATAAGATACAGCCGGCCGACAGACTGGCGAATGTGAGTGAATATTATTTCAGCAGAAAGCTGAAAGAGGTGGCAAAAATGAATGCGGAGGGCAAGGATGTGATCAGCCTGGGAATCGGCAGTCCGGACATGCCTCCGTCGGAAGAAACCATCAGGGTATTGTGCGAACAGGCGCAACGGCCGGATACGCACGGATACCAGCCTACGGTGGGTATTCCGGAACTGAGACAGGCTATGGCCGACTGGTATAAACGGTGGTATGGCGTAGAGCTCGATCCGGCTACGGAGATACAGCCGCTCATCGGCTCGAAGGAGGGAATCCTGCATGTGACGCTGGCGCTGGTGAACCCGGGAGACCAGGTGCTGGTTCCGAATCCGGGATATCCTACTTATACGTCGCTTAACCGGATTCTGGGCAGTGAGATTGTCAACTATAACCTGCGTGAGGACCGCAACTGGGAACCTGACTTCGAGGAACTGGAAGCGATGGACCTAAGCCGGGTGAAGATTATGTGGACGAATTATCCGAACATGCCTACCGGGGCTAATGCAACGCTCGAGCTGTATGAGAGACTGGTGGATTTTGCCCGCCGACATCAGCTGGTCATCGTCAATGACAATCCGTACAGCTTTATCCTGAACCGCAAGCCCATCAGTATTCTGAATGTGCCGGGAGCTAAGGAGTGCTGCATTGAGTTCAACTCGATGAGCAAGAGTCATAATATGCCGGGATGGCGTATAGGTATGCTGGCTACGAATGCGACTTTCGTACAGTGGATACTGAAGGTCAAGAGCAACATCGACTCGGGTACTTTCCGTCCGCTGCAGCTGGCGGCGGCGCAGGCTTACCGGAATACTCCGGAATGGCACGAGGAGGCAAACTTCAACGTGTATAGCCGTCGCAGAAAGCTGGCAGAGGAAATCATGCGGACACTGGGATGTACCTTTAATCCGGAGCAGGTGGGTATGTTCCTCTGGGGACGTATCCCGGACTCGTACAACGATGTGGAGGAGCTGACTGAAAAGGTGCTGCACCGGGCCAGGGTGTTCATCACTCCGGGATTTATCTTCGGAAGCAACGGAAAGCGGTATATCCGCATTTCTCTCTGTGCCAAGGAAGAGAAACTGGCGGAGGCGCTGCAGCGCATCCGTAACATGGAGGGATGAACCGAAACGGGGGTGAGTTTGTTTATTTGCTGAACAATGATTTTATGTTTTAACCGAAATTAAAAGCTTTAATATATGGAACTGAATTTGCAACCTATCGAACTGGAGGGAGTTTCGAAGGAACGTCCTTTGGTGATTGCGGGACCGTGTAGTGCCGAAACAGAAGAACAAGTGATGAATACAGCGACACAGCTGGCCAACAAGGGTGTGAAAATATTTCGTGCGGGTATCTGGAAGCCGCGTACCAAACCGGGCGGATTCGAGGGTATCGGCGTGGAAGGACTGGCATGGCTGAAGCGTGTCAAACAGGAAACGGGCATGTATGTGGCTACGGAAGTGGCTACGGCAAAGCATGTGTTTGAGGCACTGAAGGCGGGTATCGATATCCTGTGGATCGGGGCGCGTACTACGGCCAACCCGTTTGCGGTGCAGGAGATTGCGGATGCACTGAAGGGGGTGGATATTCCGGTGCTGGTAAAGAATCCGGTGAACCCTGACCTGGAACTGTGGATCGGGGCATTGGAGCGTATCAACAATGCGGGTCTGAAACGGCTGGGAGTCATCCATCGCGGCTTTTCGTCTTACGACAAGAAGATATACCGCAACTTGCCGCAGTGGCACATTCCTATTGAGTTGCGCCGCCGTATTCCGAACTTGCCGATTCTCTGCGACCCGAGCCACATCGGAGGCAAGCGCGAACTGGTGGCTCCGCTCTGCCAGCAGGCTATGGACCTGGGATTCGACGGACTGATTGTGGAATCGCATTGCTGTCCGGACTGTGCCTGGAGTGATGCTTCGCAGCAGGTGACTCCGGATATCCTGAATTACATCCTGAATCTGCTGGTTATCCGTAAGGAACATCAGAGTACGGAAAACCTGAACGAACTGCGCAGCCAGATTGATGAGTGCGACAATGAGCTGATGGATATCCTGGCCAAGCGCATGAGGGTCTGCCGCGAAATCGGTACGTTCAAGAAGGAGCATAACATGACGATTCTGCAGACGGGACGGTATAATGAGATCCTGGATAAGCGTGGGGCTCAGGGTACACTGTGCGGCATGGATGCGGATTTTGTGAAACTGGTGTTCGAGGCTATCCATGAGGAGAGTGTACGGCAGCAGATGGAAATCATCAATAAATAAGGGGGCGGCATGAGGATTCTGATTTTGGGTGCCGGCAAAATGGGCTCTTTCTTCACGGATGTGCTGAGCTTTGACCATGAGGTAGCGGTTTTCGACGTGGATGCCAGAAGGCTGCGCTTCATGTACAACTGCTGCCGGTTTACGACGCTGGAGGAAATCGGGGAATTCCGCCCTGAACTGGTGGTGAATGCGGCTACGGTAAAGTATACGCTGGATGCGTTCAGACAGGTGCTTCCTGTGTTGCCGAAGGATTGTATCATCAGTGACATTGCTTCGGTAAAGACCGGACTGAAGGAGTTTTATGAGACTTGCGGCTTCCGCTTTGTGTCTACGCATCCTATGTTCGGACCTACTTTTGCGAATTTGGATAAGCTGAGTACGGAGAATGCAATCATCATCAAGGAGGGTGATCATCTGGGTAAGATTTTCTTCAAGGATCTGTATCAGCGGCTGGGACTGAATATTTTTGAGTATACTTTCGACGGACATGACGAGACGGTGGCTTATTCGCTCTCCATTCCTTTTGTCTCGACGTTTGCCTTTGCGGCTGTCATGAAGCATCAGGATGCGCCGGGTACGACTTTCAAGCGGCACATGGCCATTGCCAAAGGGGTACTGAACGAGGATGACTATCTGCTGCAGGAAATCCTGTTCAATCCGCATACACCGGAGCAGGTAGAAGGAATACGTACCGAACTGAATGAGCTGCTTGATATCATCCAGCAGAAAGATGCGGTACGGATGAAGGGGTTCCTGGAGAAGATACGGAAGAATATCCGGTAAAAGAAAGTTGGATTTATTTACTTCTGACGGGAAATCATTATTTATGACAACCGGCAGGGCGCTTATCAGGTGATGGAGCGGCCGGAGGAAACGGGGAGAGGACAGAGTGAGTCTTCTCCCCGTTTCGTATGAAGGAACCGTAAGGGCATAAAAAAACCGGCCCGCAAATGCGGACCGGAAAATAAAAGATATTGAAATTTTTTAACTCATCCTCTTCCGGTGTTCCGATGTTCTCCACAAGGTCTGTCACATAAAACGCATCCGCGACCGGCGCGTTCATCTGAATGTACTCGGCAAGGTCATACGCCGTTCCGTCGATCGTGAGTGTGCAGACCGCCTGCTCCCCCTTACCGGTTACCGTGTAGCTGACTTCGTTAAGAACTCCATTGTCCAAAAGAGCGATCTCTGCGGTCTCGCCTGCCGAATAGGATTTCGGATATATATGTTCCGCTTCATATGCCGTCTGCATTGCCTTGATCAGTTTCAGATTCGCCTGCTCAATCTCACTTAATCCCGCATCGCCTGCAGTCGCTTCCCCGGCGGGCGTATACCAGCTGCACGCATCAAAATGCGCCTGCAGGTAGGTGTCATCAAAGGTTTTTCCATGTCTGGCATAAATCTCGTTTGCCGCCAGATAGAGCTCCTGCTCTGACAGATCCGACAGATTCTCCTCCGTCACCGGCAGTATTGCGCCAACCGGAACGACATACTGATCGGCATCGTAATGAACGTCATCCGCATCGATCTTCACACTTGATGCGATGGCCGTGACCTCCTCCATCATGGATCCGTACTCTTCCACGATTGTCTGATCCTCCGTATCGCACGCAACATCCGTCGGCTGCATCAGGTAATACAGCGTTCCGTCCTCCGTGTAGGCGATCAGGTTCTCTCCCGCACCGTAATTCATCCATGCGTCGCTTTTTTCAAAGGAACACAGGTAGCCAAGTCCTTCCATCTTCTCATAGGAAGCCGTCTGATAGATGGTAAATCCATTCTCATCCTCTTTGATCGTACAGCGGTCCGCCCAGTCTTCCGGAAGCATCACTGTAATGTCGTTCCATGTATAATCTTTACCGTTCTCCACAGGTGAACTGTTCTTTGCGCCGCATCCTGTCAAAATCAGCATTCCTGCAAGAAGCATTCCCTGCACCCATCTTCTCTTCATTGTCTCTGTCCCTCTTCTGTTGTCCTACCGCTTTTCCACTACCTCGCTGCGGTTCTTGTAAATCGAATTTGCCGGAACCACGCCACGCACGCTCGAAAGCGGATAAACATTGGTGTGGCTTCCGATGACGGTTCCCGGATTCAGCACGGAATTGCAGCCGACTTCCACATAGTCGCCGAGCATTGCTCCGAATTTCTTTAACCCTGTTTCAATTTTCTCATCATGATCCTTTACCACCACCAGCGTCTTATCCGACTTGACATTGGAAGTGATCGAGCCGGCACCCATATGGGATTTGTAACCGAGAATCGAATCTCCCACGTAATTGTAATGCGGAACCTGCACGGAATTAAAAATCACAACGTTTTTCAATTCTGTTGAATTGCCCACCACGGAGCCTTTTCCTACGATGGCATTCCCCCTGATGAAAGCGCAGTGTCTGATTTCCGCATCCTCATCAATAATTAAAGGTCCATTTAAGAAAGCAGTCGGTGCAACCGTCGCACTCTTCGCCACCCAGATATTCTCGCCGCGCTGCTCATAGACCTCCGGGTCAAGCGTCGGTCCCAGCTTCTTTATAAAGTCGCTGATTTTCGGCAGAGCCTCCCACGGATAGGTCAGTCCCGCAAACAGTTCCGCCGCAATCGTCTCCCCTAAGTCATATAACTGGCTGATTTTTGCTGTTTCCATCACACAAATTCCTCTCTATTCCCTGTAATTTTTATTGACATAAGCCTGGATCTCTTCGCTGTCCTCCGGCATACGGCATCCGACAATGAACTCACCATCATTATCCGTACTGCGGATGATATGTCCGTCCAGCGTCCGTGCCTCCTCCAGCGGGAAGTCCGGGATTTCCAGCAAAATATCCTGCCCGATCGCATTTGCGAAATCCTCCTGATGTGCGCTGAATGCGAAACCGCCTGCGCTGATATTGATCATCCTGCCGTTGTAAGCTTTGCCGGATTTTTTCAGCGTCACGGTACATGCATTGGCAACCGGCATACGCGGATACTTTCTGCGGTTGATGACCTTCGGGTTTGTCGCCACAGCAATCCGGTAGCTGTCGGCACCCGCATTGGAAGCGGCGGATACGCTGACATCCTCCCATGTATACAGTGCATTGTTGACACAGATCTGCAGTTCATATGTAATGTCTTTTTTCTTTATCTCAATCGTTTTTCCGGCTTCCTGCTTGATCTTTACCAGAACTCCGTCGCTCTGACTCTCAAACACTTCCCCGTGGAACTCCGTCCCGGCTGCCTGTGCTCCGTTCTTAGCGACTAACACCACGCGCATTCCCGGCTGCGCATCGCCAATTCCCATGAATCCGCCGCTACCGAGTTCTTCCATGAGCTTTCCTACCACACTCTCAATCTTATCCACATTGACGGAAGACTCCTCGTATTTGCTGAGCATCGTGCGGGACGCTTCGTCGGACTGGTTGATGCACTCCGTCATGACCTCCATGGTATCGCAGATCTGCTTCATGTTCTCCACCATGTCGCTGTTGGAAGCTTCCACTTCCTTCATAGCGCCGTCAATTACCCCGATATTCTGTCCCAGCTTTTTGGAATCATAGGTAATGCTTGTGACACTCTCCTGCACCTGCGTGAGCTTCTCTCTTGTCATGCGGATCATCTCAAGCGTCTTGGTGATGGATTCCGTCATCTTCTCCGAAGTCTCCTCCAGATGATCCAGTGCGTCCCTGATACGTCCGGAAGAAGTCTTGGTTCCCATGCTCAGATCCTGTATCTGACCTGCCACCACGGCAAAGCCCTTTCCGGCTTCCCCGGCTCTCGCCGCCTCAATCGAAGCGTTCAGTGCCAGAAGGTTCGTCTGGAACGTGATCCCCTCTATGGTACCCGTCTCTTCCTTTACCATTTCAAATTTCTGCTTAAAGTTCTCGAGCACCTGCTCGACCTCGCCGGAGAGCGCCGCCATGGTATCCGTCGTATTCATGACATCCGCAAGTTCTTCCGCACTCACATCCGCATGCTCGACCGACTCCTGGATCAGCGTCACCATCTCATCGATCAGTCCCGCCACATTCTGCACCTGCGTGCTGATGTCGGTACTCCGGTCCATGGAGGACATCGTCTTATTGTGGAGAACATCGTTGTTCCGGGTGAGTTCCTCCATACTGCTTACGACGGAATCCGCTCCCTGCCGGTTCTCATCCGCCAGCTCACGCACAACCGTAACGCCGTCCACAATCGAGTTGCTCGCTCCCTTTACCTGTCCCACCGTCATCACGACCCGGCTCAGATTATCCCGGATCGATGCCACCAGCGCTCCGTCGGATTCATTTAAGTGGTCGACAGAAAGAACGTAACAGATATAGCACAGAAGCAGCGTTGAAAACTGCAGGTAATAGTCTGTCATTTTCACGTTCGGATTCAGGCCGAGGAAGACATGGAGCAGTGCACTGAGCACAATGACGATCTCGTTTGTGACCGCGCACCGTATCATATAGCTGCGATCCTTGAACAGAATCAGCATACTCGTCAACGGCAGAATATATGCATAGGCGGTCGCCGAGTCCGTGATACACACCACGTAGGCATAGAAAAAGCCATATCCGAGAGCCAGGACATCCTTATAATACGGTGTCGCTCTCCCCTTTAACTTCAACGTCAGCAGTCCGATTGCAAACGGCACCCACGCCATAACCAGAAAAACAACATACTGCGTCGCCGTATAGATTCCCTTGGAAAGGTCGCTTCCGTATGACAGTGTCATAATCGCAATCAAAGCCAGCCATACTTTCATTGCCTTTAAATTGGCTTTCTCTTTAAAGGCCTGCTCATTGTACTCCATGCCCTGTTTCCTCCTGTGTCTTCTGCCGGATTCTATCAATAACTACTCAAATTTTAATGACATTTTATCCGGCTGTCAATAGCAAGCATGCACCGCACGCCATCCGATTTTTGCTTCCTTTCCCCATTCGTTTCTCATCCAGGAAATTCATCCAGAAAATTGGATGCAGCCGCCTGCTGTTTTGCCTCTTCCTCCTCGTAAGCCGCATACTCCTCCGCCATCGCATCATAAAACGGAGGCACGTCCTCCTCAATGTACTGTGCGCCGTCCTCAGCCGCCAGCGGCTGCGGCTGTGCATTTTCTTCTAATTCCTCGTAGAACATGCGCTCCCCGCCCTTGCCGTCGGAAGCACCCTCACGCTTTGTGCCGGGATTGTCAAAATCAAACACAATGCGGTCATCCTCCAGCTTTAGGCAGGTATCAAACGTGTTGCCGGCTTTTGACACAAACCCGGTCACTTTATCTTTGGTTTTCCCTGTCTCTAACAGTTCGCGCATGACCTCCTCGGTCAGCGTTACCTTCGCCACCGTGCGGGAGACCTTAAAACCGCACTCGCACTCGTAATACCACTGGCTCTTCTTTAACATTTTCCCGCATTTCGGGCAGGCAAGTGTTGTCTCAACAGGCTTTGGCTTCTCCGGAAAATCAAATGCGATCTGTCCTTCCGGCGTCAGTTTCAGCGGCGCATCGAACTTCATGCCGGTCTTCGCAACAAATCCCTTGATCACGTCCGTCTTCCCGCGGAGCAAAAGTTCCTTTACCTGTGCTTCCTTTAAAGAGACACCCGCGATCTTGCCGATTGCGAACCGGCAGCTGTCCGGATTCTCCTTTGAATAGTTGGCACAGCCGTATCCAAACATCGTCTTTACGATATCCCCGCCGCAGACCGGACATTTTACATCCTTTACCTTCGGCGCTTCCAGATCCGTAAAATCAAACTTCAGCCCCGTGACCTTTCCCTTCTCATCCTTTGCCAGTGCGACGCGCGCATCAAATTTCTTCCCGCTCTTCGACTTAAAGCCGCGGATCGTTCCGGTTCTTCCGTTGGTCAGAAGCTCCTTTACATTCGCTTCCGTCAGTGCCTTCTCCGCCATCTTCCCGACAGAGAACCGGCAGCTGTTCGGATCGTCCTTCACATAATTGGCACAGCCAAAGCCGAACGGTGTCGCCACGATATCACCGCCGCAGATCGGGCACACCACGTCCTTCACCTTTTTGGCTTCGACATGTTCAAAATCAAATCGCAATTCAATTTTTCCGTCTTCCGTGTGCTCCAGAGCGACACAGGCGTCAAACTTCTTTCCACTCTTCGACTTAAAACCGCGGATTGTTCCGGTTCTCCCCTGATTTAAAAGTTCTTTCACCTGCGCTGCGTTTAAGTCCTTTCCCGCCATTGTACCGATCGCAAACCGGCAGCTGTCCGGGGCATCCTGCCTGTAATTCGCGCAGCCGAACCCGAACGATGTCTCCACAATCGCCCCGCCGCAGATCGGACACACGACATCCGGAACCACGGCAGCATCGTTCTGTGAAAAATCAAATGCAATATTCTTTCTTCCGTCCTCCGTCTGCTCCAGCTTTAAGCAGGCGTTGAACTTCTTTTTATTCCTGGCAGTAAAGCCGCGGATCAGACCGGTCTTTCCGGTCGTAAGAAGCTCCGTCAGATCATCGACACCCAGCGCCTTTCCCGCGATCTTTCCCACGGAAAAATAACATTCATCGGGATGCTCGTGGTGCTTGACGCAGCTATAGCCAAACGGCGTGATCTCCACGGCAGAACCGCACACCGGACATACGACACCCTCCAGGATTTCCGGCTGGTTCTTTGAAAAATCAAATCCAACCGAAACTTTTCCCTCATCATCCTTTTCCAGGATGAGGCTCGCCGAGAACTTTTTCTTCGACTTCGAGACAAACCCGGACAGCACGCCGGTATGTCCTTCGGTCAAAAGCTCCTTTACTTCCTCATCGTTTAAGTCTCTTCCGGCGATTGTGCCGATGGAGAAGCGGCATCCGCCGCCATCTTTCTGATAATTGCTGCACCCGTAACCGAACGGCGTCGTCTCGATCGTTCCTCCGCACACCGGACAGGGAATGCCGAGGCTGCGCTTCGCCGCAAGCCCCTTTCCGCCCTTTCCGACGAGCGGGTGGATCCGCGTGGCAATCTGACCGGTCAGATCCTGCTCGATCATGGCGACCGTCTCCCTGCGGATAAAATCCTCCAGTTTTGAGCGGTAATCCTCCATCACGACCGTTCCCCGCGTGATTCCGTCCAGTCCCTTTTCCCAGGAAGCTGTCATCTTGGGGTTGAGCAGTGCCGGAACCGTCATCGAAACCACCTCAAAGATCATTTCCCCCAGCCGCTCCGGCGTGAGAACCTGCGTCTTTTTGTTCAGATTCAGATAGCCGACCCGAACCAGCTTTTTGATGATCTCTGCCCGCGTGGCAGATGTACCGATTCCGGAACCCTTGATCTGCTCTCTTAATTCTTCCTCCTCGATGAGCTGTCCGGCATTCTCCATGGCGAGCACCATCGATCCTGACGTGTAACGCTTCGGCGGGGAGGTCTTCCCCTCACGGATGGCATAGCCGTCCGAAAAAAGCGTCTCTCCCTTTTGAAGCCTGCCGGCATACGCCAAAAGCCCGGCGTTCTCCTCTTCCTCCTGCGCAGCCTCAGCATCACTGCCTTGTGTCTGTTCCTCTCCGTCCGTCTTCGCCGCATTCCGCTCCTTCGCCGTCTTCGGAACGCCTGCAATCTCCAGATAGCCAGGAACCTTTAGCAGCTTCGCGGAAGTATAAAGCTTCTCACCGCCTGCCGCCACGACGAGTTTTACCGTCTGATACTCCGCCGGCGGATAGAAAATGCTTAAGAAACGGCGCACAATCATCTCATAGACGCTTCTCTGGAGACTGTTTAAAGATTCCAGCTCTGTGAGCTGTCCGGTCGGAATGATCGCGTAGTGATCGGTAATCTTGGAATCATCCGTATACTGCGTGTTCCCAATGTTCCGGTAGCGCCCTTCCTTCATGATGCGCTCCACATAAGGAGCCACCGGCGCAAAATTTTTCAGTCTGCTGATATTTTTTGTAATCTCTTTTGCCACCGCCGAGGAGAGCACGCGCGCATCCGTTCTCGGATAGGTGGTAAGCTTCTTCTCATACAGATCCTGCGCCACCTGCAGCGTCTCATCCGGACTGATCTTAAAACGTTTGGAACACTCCGCCTGCAGCTCCGCAAGATTGAAAAGCAGCGGCGCACGCTTTTTCTGCGTCCCTGTCTCCACGGAATCAATGAGCGCTTCCTGTCCCTTTAACTCCGCAATCAGCGTCTGCGCGCTCTCTTCCTTTTTAAAACCGTTTTCCTTATATAAAAGCGGCGACTCAAAATATTTAGAGCCTTCTATTGCCTTCCACTCCGCCGTGATCCGGCATTCTTCCTCTCCTGCAGGATGAAAGGTTCCCACGACACGGTAAAACGGCGTCTCTGTAAAATTGCGGATCTCGCGCTCCCGGATCACAACCATGCCAAGAACGCAGGTCATGACGCGCCCGACCGCAATCGCCGTATAGCTCGATGTTCCTGCCGCATCATTCAGAAGCTTTCCGTACTTTACCGACATGGCTCTGGAAAAATTGATTCCCATCGCATAATCCTCGATCGTCCGCATCACGCCCGACTTTGCAAGGTTATCATACTCCGACATGTCTTTTGCCTCGCGGATACCGCGCAGAATCTCCTCCTCGGTCTGCGAATCGATCCAGACACGGAGCTCCTTCATGCCCTCACGCACGCCGCCGAACTTCCGGATATTCTCCTCGATCGTCTGTCCTTCTTTTCCAGCATCTCCTGCCCAGTAGACCGTGTCAATATCCTCGCGGTGCAGCATTTTATGTACCACATCATACTGCCTGCTCACAGACGGGATCACATTATATTTGTAATCCCGCGGCAGAAACGGCAGGTCTTCCAGCCGCCATTTTTTATACCGCTCATCATACTCCTCCGGGTACACCATCTCCACCAGATGCCCCACGCACCAGGTGATGACATACCCGTCGTTCTCTATATAACCGTCATTTCTTCCGGATACGCCGAGAATCCGCGCGAACTCCTGCGCAACACTCGGTTTCTCTGTGATGATCAAAGATTTTGCCACAATCTGTTCCTCCAATTACTTTCGCATGAAGCAAATTATAGCATTTTTCTCGACATCGGGCAACTTACAGTTCATTCATATCCACGAGCACGAACCGCTTATCCCGCTCCGCCATGGCGGTAACCTCCGGTGCAAATCCCTGTGCGGAAAAGAGGAAATAATATTCCGCGCCGATTTTTGCCCGCTTCATGTTAAGGAACAGCGCCTCGCACATTTCCATCGTAAGCTCGGGTTCCTGCCAGTTGCACAGTCCGACCATATTCTGTCGAATCTCATTCTGTGCAATGATGTCGATATTCCCCTCTTTGCCGACCCAGGTTCCCATGCGTGCAATCTTAAGCGGAAGCTTTCCTACCACGCCGAGAAGTCCCAGATATTCCATGCATACCTCCACAAAATACCGGGAGAGGTACGCATCCAGTCTGGGCGCGATATATCTGTCGTAGAATTCTTCCGGGCGGATCATATACAGATCCGACAGATGCGGATAGATAAAGTGAAACCAGAAATTCACATAATTGTCGCGGATCCGGTACACACCTTTCTTCGTGTTCTCCCAGCCGCCCGTCTCAAACGATACCACCTTCTGAATGATATCAAATGCCGCCAGATTCTTCATATAGACGCTGATCTTGGCGCGCGAGAATCCGGTCGTCCGGTACAGATCATTCAGCTTGTCCTGCCCGGCCGCAATCTGCGCCAGGATGGTCTCATAGACAGACAATTCCCGCAGGCTCTCCCCAATCAGATCTTCCGCCGCATGATACAGATAGCCGCCCGGCGAAAGAATCAGTCTGCAGATATTGGTCTTTACATCCGCTTTTGCGTTCCAGCGGTTGATGTATCCCGGCACACCGCCGATGATGCCGTAAGTCTTGATACATTCCGCCACCGGATACTCGGGCAGCGCCCGCACCACTTCCAGAAAATTCAGATTCGTAAATTTGATTTTCCGGTCTATTTTGCGGCATGCCGCCTCACCGATACACTCTGGAAGTTCCCGCTCTGCCCATGACACCGCCGAGCTGCAGAGCAGAATCATCACAGGTCCCGGATAAAGCCTGTGCGCTTTCAGTTTCAGCACCGCCTCCATAAAAGTAGGATCCTTTTTGGCAATATACTGAAATTCATCGATCACGACTACCAGCTTCGTGGGATCACCGCTCTTTACCCGGTTAAAATATTCCTCATAGGTATACTTCTGCAGCATCACCTCAAACCGCGCCGCCAGTTCACGCCCCATCTGCGCGCGTTGCTCTCGCTCCGCCACCTGTCTCGCGCGGTAATAAAAATGCTTCTTGTTCTGCACAAATACGCCAAGCAGCCGCTCTTTCTCCGAGTCCGTCCGCCCGTACAGCACAGCCAGCTGATTGCCCGGTTCCCGGTAGCACTCTTCCAGTTCCTTTAACACCGACGATTTTACGACCATCTCTTCTCCTCTGCGCTTTCCTGCCGGGCACGAAAAGCCACACCGCATCCCATATCCGGCACATTCTATCTGTCCATATGTTCTGCGGAAATTATATCATTTTTTAATTTTCCGGGCAATAAAAAAGAATCTCGCTCGCGAAATTCTCCGCGCACAAGCGGTTCGCAAAGCGACATTTTCCTTACCGCGAGCTGCGCATCCTCGCGGAGCGTTTTTATTTTCATAGGGAAGTTCTACTTTCACACATTAACGTATCACGCTATTTCCTATGAAATAAAAAAGAATCCTGCAAGCAGGATTCTTTTTTATTCTTTATTTCGCTGTGATGTATCCCTGTGCTTTCAAAAGCTCTGCGCAGAGCACTGCACCGCCCGCGGCGCCGCGCACGGTATTGTGGGACAGTCCCACGAACTTCCAGTCATAGACCGTGTCCTCTCTCAGACGTCCTACCGAGATACCCATACCGTTCTCATAGTTGACATCCAGAGCGATCTGCGGGCGGTTATCTTCCTCGAGATACTGGATAAAATGCTCCGGTGCGCTCGGAAGCTTTAACTCCTGCGGAACACCGCTGAAATTGCGAAGTGCCTCGATCAGCTGCTCTTTTGTCGGGTTCTTCTTAAACTTTACGAACACCGCCGCAGTGTGACCGTTTAGCACCGGCACACGGATGCACTGACAGGTGATGACCGGGGATTTGGCCGGAACGATCGCCTTCTTCTCCGGGTCCACATGTCCCCAGATACGAAGCGGCTCTTTCTCCGACTTCTCCTCCTCACCGCCGATATACGGAATGATATTTCCAACCATCTCCGGCCAGTCCTTAAAGGTCTTGCCTGCTCCGGAAATGGCCTGATAGGTTGTTGCCACCACCTCATACGGCTCAAATTCCTTCCACGCCGTAAGCACCGGCGCGTAAGACTGAATGGAGCAGTTCGGCTTAACAGCCACGAAACCGCGCTTTGTGCCAAGACGCTCCTTCTGGTATTTAATTACCTCCATATGCTCCGGGTTGACCTCCGGAACCACCATCGGCACATCCGGTGTCCAACGGTGCGCGCTGTTATTGGAAACGACCGGAGTTTCTGTCTTCGCATACTCCTCCTCAATCTTCTTAATCTCTTCCTTTGTCATGTCCACTGCGGAAAATACGAAATCGACCTCTGCCGCAACCTTCTCCACTTCGTTGACATTCATAACCACAATCTTTTTCACTGCTTCTGGCATCGGTGTGTCCATCTTCCAGCGGTCTCCGACTGCCTCCTCATAAGTCTTGCCGGCACTTCTCGGGCTCGCTGCGATCGTTGTCACTTCAAACCACGGATGATTCTCCAGCAGAGAAATAAATCTCTGACCAACCATACCTGTACCACCCAGAATACCAACTCTCAACTTTTCACTCATGACTCTTCTAATCTCCTCATCTTTTTCTTATGACACCCGCTGTGGCATACGACTCCGCCTCTCATTGCCTCTGCCGGATCATTACACGTACCTGCTTTTTGCGCTGTTTGTGTCCGCCAGTGGCGAACAAGTGTCGTCATAGTGAATATATTATGCCATTTCCCGTCAAAAAGCAATGCTTTTTTCGTAAAACTTCCCGGTTTTTTTTGACAGTTCTTGTACATTTCTCACAATATCACGTTACTGTATTGAAGTTTCAAGAGGCTTCCACTCTTCCTCCAGGTACTTCTTCTCCGCTGCGATCACCTGTTCCATCGCCTCTTTTCCCGGTGCTCCGACCGTCAGACGCTTGTTCACACAGGTCTCCATGGAGATCGCCTCATAGACATCATCCTCAAACACCGGACTGATTGCCTTTAACTCCTCCAGGCTCATATCATCGATCGCAATTCCCTTTTCGATGCAGTAAAGCACGATCTGTCCCACAATTCCATGTGCATCGCGGAACGGCACCCCGTGGTTCACGAGATAGTCGGCGGCATCCGTCGCGTTGGTAAAGCCTCCGTTCGCTGAAGCACGCATGCGCTCCTTGTTGAACTTCATCGTGGCGAGCATGCCGTTAAACAGCGCGATACAGCCTTTGACCGTGTCCATCGCGTCAAAGGAAAGCTCCTTGTCCTCCTGCATGTCCTTATTGTACGCAAGCGGGATTCCCTTCATCGTCGTGAGAAGCGACATCAGCGCGCCGTAGACGCGTCCTGTCTTTCCTCTGACTAATTCTGCGATGTCCGGGTTCTTTTTCTGCGGCATGATGCTGCTTCCGGTACTGTACGCATCATCAATCTCCACAAACTGGTACTCGTTGGAATTCCAGATAATGACCTCCTCCGAGAAGCGTGACAGATGCATCATGATCGTGGCGCAGGCAGACAAAAATTCGATCAGATAATCGCGGTCAGACACGCCGTCCATGCTGTTTAAAGTCGGTCCGTAAAAACCGAGCAGCTCTGCCGTGTATGCACGGTCAAGCGGATAAGTGGTGCCTGCGAGCGCTCCGGAACCAAGCGGACAGTAATTCATCCGCTCGTAGATGTCATGCAGGCGCAGGCGGTCTCTCTTAAACATCTCAAAATAAGCCCCCATGTGATGCGCGAGCGTGATCGGCTGTGCCTTCTGCAGATGGGTGAAACCCGGCATAATCGTCTCCGTATTCTGCTCCATGATATGTAATATCGTGCCGAGCAGTTCCTTTAAGAGCGCATCCACGTGGAGCAGTTCCTCTCTGGTGTAGAGACGCATATCGAGCGCCACCTGGTCATTGCGGCTGCGCCCGGTATGCAGCTTCTTTCCGGTGTCTCCCAGACGGTCGATCAGATTCGCCTCCACAAAGCTGTGAATATCCTCATATTCATCCGTTATGACAAGATGTCCGGCTTCCACATCCGCAAGGATCTCCTTTAGGCACGCAACGATCGCCTGCATCTCCTCCCCGGTTAAGATTCCCTGTTTCCCGAGCATCCGCACATGTGCAATACTTCCCTCAATGTCCTGTTTATAGAATTTCTGGTCAAACGAAATAGACGCATTAAAATTATAGACCAGCTTGTCGGTCTGTTTGGTAAAACGTCCTCCCCATAACTGAGCCATTTTAAAAACCTCGCTTTCACTACATTTCCTATCATTCTACATGAAGTTCGCGCTTCCCGCAAGTCCTTTCATGCTTTACCGCATCAAATTCCCTGTGCCGCCGCTTTTGCAGCAATCTGGGCATCGCGCTCCCGCTTGGAAAAAACGCACCCGCAATAATACTGCCGGTACATTCCGTATTGTTCGGAAAGCTCTACCGAGCGCTTGTAGCCATTTTTCTTTTTGAAGTCAGAATTCAAATATGCCACGCCGTATTCCTCCGCCAGCGCATCCCCGATCTCATTTAATTTTTCTGCATTTTTAAGCGGACTGATGCTGAGAGTCGTCGTAAAATACTCATATCCTCCGGCTTTTGCAATCTCTGCGGTCTCTCTTAAGCGTAGTTCATAGCATTTGAAGCAGCGCACACCGCCTTCCTGTACTTCTTCCAGTCCCTTTGCCATCGCATAGAATTTCTCTTTCTCATAGTCGCCTGCAATGAACTGCACCGGATATTTCGTACGCATCGCCCCGATCAGTGTCTGCTGTTCGATGATGCGCTTGCTGTATTCACTCTCCGGGTAAATGTTCGGGTTGTAATAAAGTACCGTGATTCTGAAGTAATTGCTTAAGTATTCCAGCACATAACTGCTGCATGGGGCGCAGCAGCTGTGAAGCAGAAGCGTCGGGACTTTTTCTTCTTTTTGCAGATCAGTGATTAATCTATCCAGTTCTTTTTGATAATTTATTTTTTGTAACATGTAGTGACCTCTCCTGGTGTGTTAATGTCTTTCTGGCATTTCCATATCAGCATTTTACCACACAC
>OGEP01001194.1_pt1 | contig 29828 bp, 29 predicted proteins | sample 1570721 | NCBI WGS metagenome assembly OGEP01 (sample SAMEA2582131, study PRJEB24529) | metagenome | biome: Human gut stool | place: China | collected 2011 | reverse complement strand
GCACGAAGGACAATATTGCGTCCTGTTGCATCATCACCTTCAAGTTCAAGTGCAGCTACTTTACTAATAACGTTAACAAGAGCTGTACCACCACCGGCTACGATACCTTCTTCGACAGCAGCGCGAGTTGCATTCAAGGCATCTTCAATACGGAGTTTCATTTCTTTCAACTCAGTCTCAGTTGCTGCACCAACCTTGATAACTGCAACGCCACCTGATAATTTGGCTAGGCGCTCTTGCAATTTTTCACGGTCAAATTCAGAGGTTGTTGTTTCAATTTGTGATTTGATAAGATGAACACGGTTAGCAATCGCATCAGCGCTACCAGCCCCTTCAACAATGACAGTTGAGTCTTTGTCCACAGTCACTTTAGCTGCTTGACCAAGTACAGCCATTGTCGCATCTTTAAGGTCAAGACCAAGATCCTCAGTCACAACTGTACCACCTGTCAAAACAGCAATGTCTTCAAGCATGGCTTTACGACGGTCACCAAATCCAGGTGCCTTAACCGCAACAACGTTGAAAGTACCACGAATTTTGTTAAGGACAAGTGTTGGTAGGGCTTCGCCATCCACATCATCAGCGATGATGAGAAGCGGACGATTGGTTTTAAGGATTTCTTCCAACAATGGAAGAACATCTTGGATATTTGAAATTTTCTTGTCAGTAATCAAGATGTATGGATTGTCAAGGTCGGCAACCATTTTTTCATTGTCAGTGACCATGTATTGAGACAAGTAACCACGGTCAAATTGCATCCCTTCAACCACTTCAAGCTCAGTTTCCATACCACGGGATTCTTCGATAGTGATAACACCGTCATTACCCACGCGCTCCATAGCTTCAGAGATGTACTCACCAACTTTTTCAGAACGTGATGACACGGCAGCAACTTGAGCGATAGCTTCTTTGCCAGAAACAGGCTGCGCAATTGCTTTAAGTTCTTCGACTGCTGCGACTGTCGCTGTTTCAATTCCGCGACGGATACCGATTGGGTTGGCACCTGCAGTTACGTTTTTCAAGCCTTCACGGACGATAGCCTGTGTCAAAACAGTTGCCGTAGTTGTACCGTCACCAGCGATATCATTAGTTTTTGAAGCCACTTCTGATACAAGTTTAGCACCCATGTTTTCAAAATGGTCTTCCAATTCAATTTCTTTAGCGATAGTCACACCATCATTAGTAATAAGGGGTGAGCCAAAAGCTTTTTCCAAAACCACGTTACGACCTTTAGGGCCCAAGGTTACTTTGACCGTATCTGCTAAAATATCAACTCCACGCACCATAGCTGTGCGAGCATCTGATGAAAATTTAATATCTTTTGCCATATCTTTTATCAACCCTTTCTCATTATTTCACGACAGCAAGAATGTCAGCTTCACGAACGATGGTCACTTTATCATCACCATCTTTAACGTCAACACCAACACCAGCCTCAACCAAGACCACATCACCAGCAGTAACACTTGGCGCTACCAATTCACCAGTCAAGGTACGAATACCTTCACCGACTGCGACAACTGTCGCTTTTTTCGTCGCTTCACGCGTATTACCAGCAAGGACAAAGCCACCCGCTGTCTGTTCTTCTACAACTTCAAACTTCACGGCCACACGGTCGCCTAATGGTTTCAACATATTTGCCTCCATACCAGTTATTTTTCGATTTTTCTTTACCTGGCAATGTCGCTCGCAAGCTCGCTAGCAGTACTAGAACTAGCTCCTCCATTGACGGCAAAGATTTTTTAGCACTTATACATTAAGAGTGCTAACTTACAAAATCTATTCTATCACTTGGTCAGAAATAGTCAAGAAAAAAGAATAGATTATACAAAAACCACTAGCACCCGATAATACTAGTGGTTCCCATTTCTACCCTAAAACAAGGGCATCATCATTCAATTGTTCTCCAGCATTTTTATGGAAGAGTTCCATAAGCTGAGCCACAGTGAGTTTTTTCTTCTCTTCGCCTTTAACATCGACGACGATTTTACCATGATAGAGCATGACCAAGCGATTACCGTATTCGATGGCGTGTTCCATGTTGTGGGTAATCATAAGCGTTGTCAATTGCTGTTCTTCAACCAATTTCTTGGTCAATTTCATGACCATGTCGCTGGTTTTTGGATCCAGCGCAGCCGTATGTTCATCTAAAAGAAGGATTTTGGGACGAACCAAGGTTGCCATTGAAAGCGTCAAAGCTTGACGCTGACCGCCTGATAGAAAGGCAGCATCTGTTTTCATCCGATTTTCAAGCCCCAAACCTAATTCAATCAAGGCTTCTTTGAAAATTTGGCGTTCTTCTTCAGTCACTGATCTTTTGAAAAAGCTGCGCTTCTTACCACGGCGGTAAGCGATAGCCATATTTTCTTCAATAGACAAATTTGTCGCCGTCCCCATACGAGGATCTTGGAAAACACGGCTAATGTCCTTAGACCGAGCAGCAACTGAAGCCTTCTTGATGGATTGCCCATCCAATAGAATGTCTCCCTCATCAATCGGAAGAACTCCCGCGATAGAATTCATGAGCGTTGATTTACCAGCACCGTTACCTCCGATAACAGAGATAAAATCCCCCTGCTCAATATCCAAATCAAGGCCACGAAGAACCGGATTTTCATTGATAGTACCTTGCTCAAAAGTCTTATGAATATTTTGTAATGATAGTAAAGCCATTAGTTTTTACCTCCTGGTGTCAAGGTTTTTGAAGGTCGAATGTTGAGTTTCTTACGGATTTCTGGTACATAGAGGATAATTGCTAGAAGAATAGCTGACGCTAATTTCAACATTTGAGCATCCACATTCATAGCAAGAATGATAACAAGGACCAAGCGGTATAGGATTGACCCAAGTACAATTGACCAGAGGCGTTTACCAAGTGGAAGGTATTTGACAATAACTTCTGCCAAGATAATAGAAGCCAGACCGTTTACGATTGTACCAGTACCCATGTTCATATCCGCGTAGCCATTATTTTGCGCTAAAAGTGACCCTGAAAGGGCAATAAGTCCGTTAGAAATCATGTAACCAAGAATCTTCATACGGTTGACGTTGATACCATTAGCAGCCCCCATATCTAAATTGTCACCTGTCGCACGAAGGGCAAGACCAAGTTGAGTATTCAAAAGCACAACTAACAAAAGAATAACAAGGGCAACGAAAATCACGCCAAGGAGAATGACTGAGTAAAGTTTTGACAAGCCCAAACCAGACATCATCATGGTTACAAGCGTCGTTTTCCCTGAAAGTGAAACATTGGCAGAGCCCAAAACAAGCAAGTTAACAGAATAGAGGGCCGTGAGGGTAATAATCCCTGTTAAAAGCGCTGGAATTTTCATCTTAGTGTGCATGAATCCAGACACTGCACCAGCTGCCATACCAGCCACCAAACCAAGAATAGTAGCAATAAGTGCATTTGTACCATTAACAATCAAAATAGTCGTTGTCGCAGCACCAAGTGGGAATGAGCCTTCGGCTGAAAGGTCTGCAATATCCAAAATACGGAAAGTAATGAAAACCCCGATAGCCATGATTGCCCACAAGAGACCTTGTGAAATAGCTGATAAGATGACATCACCCCAGGAATTTGAAGATTTGCTTGATTTCCTTTGTCCAATAGCAATTTTTGCAGTTTTAGGGGCTTTAGCTTTGCTTGTTTTTGATGTTGATGCTTTTGATGCTGTTTCAATTGAGCTCACATCAATACCAAGTGTTTTAGCCATATCTTTATTAACAACAACGTCTAAAGTATCTGGGTACTCAGCTGCAACTTTGCTAACTTTCTCACCCTGAATAATACGCACTGCCAATTTAGCCGTCTGACGACCAAGAGCCTCATAGTTGGCACCGTAAGTAAAGAGAACCCCTTTATCAACAACATCAGCAGAACCACCAACAACAGGAATTTTCATTTCTTTTGAAAGGTCCGTGACAAGATTGATAGATGATACAATCATATTATCGGTCGGAATGAAGAGCACTTCTGTTTGGCTCATCAGACTTTTAGCCGTGTCCTGCACATCGTTGGTTGATGAAATCCCCTTAGTGATGGTCGTAATCCCTTTAGATTTGAAGACTTTCTCAGCTTCCTTGACCTGAACCTCAGAGTTACGCTCGTTTGTTGTGTACATGATACCCACTTTTTTAACGTTAGGCATCACTTTTTGAAGAAGGGCGATTTGCTTGTTAATCGGAGACATGTCGCTTGTTCCCGTTGCATTACCAGATGGCGCCTTCATTGTTTTCACCAATTTAGCTGAGATCGGGTCCGTAACAGCAGTGAAAAGAATTGGTGTATCTTTAGATGTGTTTGATAAAGCTTGCGCTGCAGGTGTTGCAATCCCCAAGACTAAGTCATTATCTGATACCAGCTTAGTCGAGATGGTCTGCAAATTCGATTGGTCACCTTGAGCATTTTCAAAGTTAATCTTAATATTTTTACCATCCACATAACCTTCTTGCTTCAATTGAGCAATGAAACCTTTGCGTGTCGCTGTCAACGACGGGTGTTCAACGTATTGTAAAATACCGACATTGACAGTCTTAGTGTTCGATTTTGAACTAGCACAGCCTGCTAAAACAAGCACGGCCAGTGCAAGACTCATTAGAGCCGTCCACATTTTTTTCATCAGTCTACCTCTTTTAATTTTTCTCCTCATAAATCTTTTTGTATAATCGTTTAGTTTGCTTTTAGTACAAGGCAATGAGGAAAGGCTGTACTTGAATACGGCGAACCGATTTCTCTAAGCAATAAAAAATAATCTAAACGACTATAGCAAACAAAAAAAACCAACTAGACAACAAGCACTAGTTGGTTAAAATGTATAAAATTACATTTTAACCAACTAGACTTTTCTTATCTAATCGGCTTTTGTTCATCATAAAATGCTCTAGCCTCATAGATACAAACTTGCGTACGACGTTTGTATCCACAAGGTTACAAAACGTCTATCTAAAGAAACTAAAGTAATAATAAGAATTCAGTTGCTCTTCAACAGACTGTTTTTCTAGCATTTTTTTCTCCTTGATTTATGGTTAAACATACTATACTCTTATTTTTTATAACTGTCAACACTGTTTTGTAAAATTCTGATAATTTAAACAATGGAAATCAGCTTCAATTTTCTAGATAAGTTAGTAGTATTTTAGCAATTCCATCATGATTATGGTCGTCCGTCACATGACCGATGGCTTCTTGAACTTCTTTTGGTCCATTGCTCATGACATAGCCCTGTCCTGCCGTTTCTAGCATGTCTAGGTCATTAAAATTGTCCCCAAAAGCAATGGTGTCTGCTAAGGCAACCCCTTCTAGCTCTGCTAATTGGGCGACAGCTTGCCCCTTCTTAATACCTTGAGCCATAATTTCAATAAAGTAAGGTGCAGATTTAGCAATTGAGAGGTTAGAAAACTTAGCTTTCAAGGTCAATTCCAAAGGAGCAATCTCAGCTGGATCTCCCATCAAAAGAACCTTATGAGCAAAAGCCAAATCTGCTAAATCATCCAGCTCTGCCTCTGTCGAAGTCACTCCAACAATCCCTTCTTCGCGTTTGACCCAATCATTTTGTCGGTTGCAAGCATACCAATCGTGAAAACTATAAATGTTCCAAGCAATCTTTGGATAGTCCGCCTCAATTAAACGGCAAAGTGTAAAAGCCTCCTGACCCAACATAGGACTTGAAGCTAGCGTATCTCCTGCTTGATTTTGCAACAAGGCACCATTGTAGGAAATAATCGGCGTTGTCACCCCAATCGTATCAATAATCGGCTGAATAGCCTCAGGCATCCTAGCCGAAACAGGAACAAATGTTATCCCCTGCTCAACTGCTTGGCGTATAGCTTGCTTGGTTTTTGCGGTCACCACAAAGTCGCTATTAATCAATGTTCCATCGATATCACTAAAAATCATTCTCAACATCAAAAACCTCCTAAGTGTCTACCTAACATTGACGTTGCTAATCAGCCTTATTATAGCATGATTTCGATCCAGCAACAATTGACTTAAAGCCATGAAAATAGTGAATTTGACATTTCTGAAAATTGTGGCTACTATTTCAGAAACTAGCGTAAATATTTTCTGAAGTATCTTGACAGTGATGTCAAAATATCATCAACTAAATTGACAAGATTGTTGACATCTATGTCATCTACTCATTTTAGAAAAATCCTAAACAAATTTGTTCCTTTTCTTGGCGTTTAGCGTTAAAATATTATTACTAATTAGTACAAAGGAGACAACAAATGACTTATCCCTATCAAGCATACCACTACCTAAAATCTATTACCCTAAATGTTAATGACCTCGAAGGCATGGCTAAATTCTATACTGAAATGGTGGGACTTACCGTCGTAAAAGCGACTGATGAACAAATTTACCTCGGCAGTAGCAAGAAAGAAGCGCAACTTATTCTTCAAAAAAATGATGACCATAGCCAACAATTAGCTGGGCTTTACCATACCGCCATTCTCGTCCCTGATCGTAATACTTTGGGGCTTGCCCTTCACCATCTTGTCATCAATAATGTTCCCCTTGAAGGCGGGGCTGACCATGGCTATAGCGAAGCTATTTACCTTCCCGATCCTGAAGGCAACGGTATCGAGATTTACCGTGATAAGCCTGTTTCTGAATGGGATATCCGCGATAATGGACAAATTGTCGGAGTGACTGAGGAATTAGATGCGCAAAGTTTGGTTGACAATCTTGTCAACGTCACTGACAAGTTCATTCTACCTTCCGAAACACGTATCGGACACATTCACCTCAATGTTAACGATGCGGACAAGACCTCTAAACTCTATCAAAAAGTCTTTGGATTTGAGGACAAATTCTCCATTCCTAGCGCTAGCTGGATCGCTTCTGGAGGTTATCATCACCATTTAGCCTTCAATCAATGGACTGGGCCTAATCTAGGCAAACGCCAAGAAGGACAAAAAGGCTTTAATCATATGGTCATCGCCTATAACGATCCTATTCTTTTTCAAGCCAGTCTCAAAAAAGCTAAACTATATCAAATGACTATTCTTGAAGAGAGCGAACAAGCCGCAACTTTGGAAGATTTCAATGGGCTTCAGACTAAAATTATTCTAGAAAACTAGCGATTACTTGACAGAAGAGCCTGGATTTTTCATAATAGCTGTATGCTTAAATTTTTAATCCCAACCGCTAAGGAAATGGCAGAGCTGTCACCAGTCAGCCAGCACTTTCAGACTGAAAAAAGCAATTTAATTGCTCAAACTACAGCAAAATTATCATCTTCAGAATTAGAAGAAGTCTATAAAATAAAAGCTGAATCTGCTGCCAAAGAAGCACTGCGCTGGCGAAGCCTAGCAAAACAAGAGGCAAACTATTTTCCTGCCCTCAAACTCTTTAACGGGCTCATGTACCGCAATATGGACAGAGATTTCTTAACAGATTTGGCAAACATTGACCAAAAAGTTTTCATTACCTCTGCACTCTATGGTGTCATTCCAGCGATGACCCCCATCGCTCCTCACCGCCTTGATTTCAATACGAAGCTAAAGATCGACGGGGCATCGCTCAAGCAATTTTGGCGTCCAGATTATGACCAAGCATTGACCTCAGAAGACACAGTCATCTCCCTTCTTTCCAGTGAATTCGAAGATGTTTTTTCACCACAGAAACGTCAGCAACTCACCAGTATTCAGTTTAAAGAAATACAAGACGGAAAAACCAAGACACACTCTACTATTTCTAAAAAAGCTCGTGGGCAATTTTTAACCCAAGCTTTAAAAAATGATTGTCAAAACTTAGATGACCTCAAAATGATTGAATTTAATGGCTTTCGCTACAATGACAAACTCTCCCAGACAAAACTTTTAGTTTTCACTAAAGAAATCAATTGATGTCACACTTGTCCACAGTTTTCCACAATTAAAAAAAGCAGTTATCAGAAGATAGCTGCTTTTTGACGTATTAATTTTCAAAGAAAGGCTGTTATATCAAGCTTTTTACCCTATCCACTATTTTTAAACAGTTATTAACAACTTGTGGATAACTGTGGGGATAGTTAGGGGATAATCTGTTCATAAACTATCTAAATTTCCTTTCCCTACTTTACTTGCTTGTTAAGCAGTCTTCCTATCTCCTTTATTTATCCTATTTCCTCGTCAACTTTTCTGTCAACATTTTCTATAAACTTATGCACAAGTTGTGGACAAGTATTTTCTAAATCAAATCATCACGCTTCACTTGTTCAAAAGCTTGCTCACCGTCATTCAATTTTTCCCAAATGACAACCTCACCTTTGGCCAATGATTTCTGCACATCAATAATGCGTTGGTTAGAAGAGCCTCTAAATTGGAGCATGAGATTCTTCTTGCTATTGTCAAAACGACCATCAACCAAAATATCAATTAGGGATAGCATTTCAAGCTTATCTGGAGTCTCTAACATCATTTCTTCCCAAGTATAGCCGGTCCATGACCAGATATCTTTTTCTGGCAATTCCTTGCGGATACGTTTAATTAAGGGCAAGAGAATTCCTGTATTGAGAAAAGGCTCACCTCCTAGGAGTGTCAAGCCTTGCACATAAGGCTGCGCCAAGTCAGCCATAATCTGCTCTTCTAATTCTTGAGTGTAAGGAATGCCGGCTTTAAAAGACCAAGTCGCTTTATTGTAGCACCCCATGCAGTGAAACATACAACCTGCAACATACAAGGAATTACGTACACCTTCTCCATCCACAAAATTAAAGGCCTTATAGTCCATGACATGACCTTGACTTAGCTCCTCGCTCTTCCATTCACCTGGTTTCGGTGTATTCCATAATTTTTCAGTCATTTTTCCTCCCAAAAGAAAGAGAGCGCTCGAAAAGTCAACCTTGCACGAGGCACCTCCACTCACTCTCTAATAGCATAATCACTTGGACACTACTTAATCATTTTTAATCCAATAACGCTCTGTGTCATTGCGAATATCTTCAAAAGCACCACCATTTGCTAAAATCGTTGCTCGGCTGGCAGCGTTAGTCTGATGACAAGTCACGAGCACCTTCTTTATATTTTTCAATCTCGCTTCAGCAAGACCCAATTGTAATTGTTTTTTAGCGTAACCCTTACCACGTTCGCTTGGTCGAATGGAGTAGCCAATGTGTCCGCCGTGTTCTAGCAAAGCTTCATTGAGTCGAAGGCGTAGGTTGAGAAATCCTAGGGCACGACCAGCCTCATCGAATGAAACAAGCTGGATATAGGGCACAAAGCCGTCTGGTATACTAAGGCCCATCTCAGCCTCCTGTAAACTTTGAAGCCAGTTCTCAAAATTCATATCTGACCGAAAAAAACCGCCATCCATAGCACTCTCTGCACGCTTAAACTCATCAACCATCTCCAAAATTGTCGCCCTATCTTCTAAACGAGGTCGCCTTAATTCCATAGCTTCTCCTATCATAAGTATAAAAAGATGCCAGCACAGGTCAAAGGTAGATACTGCTGAGAAATTCTAATCCTCACACTATCAAAATATAACCTGGCACTGGCATATCTCCTTATTTCTTCTTAGATTTCTCTAAAAATTGGGCTTTCAAATCTTGAACGCGTGATTTCTTACTTTGATTAGCACCAGTTGAGTGCTTTTCATGAAAACGTTCAACCTGTTTCATGCCCTTATAATCCAATTGGTATTTACCCATGGTTCTGATCTCCTTATCTAGAAAACTGCAGTAACAGTAGTAAGCTCTATTTTACCATACTAGCCTAGTCGCCACTAGCGAGCGTTATTTGCCAGGATATTTGATGGTTGAGCCGTTCATATGCTTGACACGTGCAGAAATTTCCTTGTGGCGACCATTAACCATTGGACGAGCTTGAGGATTTCCTAGATAACCACAGGTACGTTTAACCACATCAACGGTCTTAGGGTCGCTATTGCCACAGTTTGGGCACATAAAACCACGTTCTGTTGGGGTAAAATCACCTTCAAAGCCACAGGCATAGCACTTGTCGATTGGCGTATTGGTGCCGAGGTAACCAACGCGGTCATAAGCGTAGTCCCATACGGCTTCAAGTGCCTTCGGATTTTGTTGGAGGACTGGGTACTCGCAATAATGGATGAAACCTCCTGAGGCGCCAGCCTCAGGGTAATCTTTTTCAAAATCCAGCTTTTCAAACGGTGTAGGATTTTTACGCACATCATAGTGGAATGAGTTCGTATAATACTCTTTGTCTGTAATGTCAGTCACAATGCCGAATTTTTCAGTATCCAAGCGACAGAAACGGTCAGTCAAGCTTTCTGACGGTGTTGAATAAACTGAAAAATGATAGTCGTATTCATCAGACCAATCTGCACACAATTCTTTCATGCGACGAACGATATCAACTGTGAATGCCTTAGCTTCAGGATTATGTTCCCAAGCACCGCCGTAGAAGACGCTAGCAACTTCATAGAGTCCGATGTAGCCAAGCGATACAGTCGCACGACGATTTTTGAAAAGTTCATCCACACTGTCATATTTACCAAGACGCTCACCGAAAGCTCCATATTGATAGAGAATTGGCGCGTTAGCCGGTGTGGCTTCCTTAACACGCTCAACGCGGTATGCAAGGGCATCCTTAGCAATTCCCATGCGTTCATTGAAAAGGTGCCAGAACTTATCCATATCACCATTAGATTCCATGGCAATACGAGGAAGGTTGACCGTTACAACCCCGAGATTCATGCGACCAGAATTGACCTCAACACCATTCGCATCCTTCCAACCTTGCAAGAATGATCGACAACCCATTGGTGCCTTAAATGAGCCTGTCAAATCAATGATTTTATCATAAGAGAGCACATCTGGATACATGCGTTTTGTGGCACATTCCAAAGCTAACTGCTTAATATCGTAGTTTGGTGTACCAGGTTCCAAGTTAAGCCCACGTTTCAAGGTGAAAATCAATTTAGGAAAAATAGCTGTGCGATGCTCACTACCAAGCCCCTTGATACGGATTTCCAAAATGGCCTTTTGGATTTCACGTTCAAACCAGCCAGTCCCTAGACCGAAGCCGAGTGATGTAAAGGGCGTTTGCCCATTTGAAGTAAAAAGCGTATTGATCTCATACTCCAAAGACTGCATGGCATCGTAGATGTCCTTCTTAGTCTTAACACGCGCATATTCCTCGCGACGGTCCTCAGCAACCCACTCTTCAGCATCTTTCAGATGTTTTTGGTAATTAAGCTGCGCATATGGTGCCAAAAATTCGTCGATACGGTCTGCCGTACAACCGCCATACTGGCTAGAAGCAACGTTTGCAATAATTTGCGAGATCTGAGCTGTCGCTGTCTGAATAGACTTAGGACTTTCCACCTCAGCATTCCCAATCTTGAAACCATTAGCTAGCATGCCTTTGAAATCAATCAAGCAGCAGTTAGTCATCGGTGTATATGGACTGTAATCTAAGTCATGGTAGTGAATATCACCCTTTTGGTGAGCATTAGCAACATGAGCTGGCAGCATTTTCAAACCAATAGACTTCCCAACAATCCCAGCCGTCAAATCACGTTGTGTGTTGAAAACATCTGAGTCCTTGTTGGCATTTTCATTGACCACTGTCTGGTCTTTATTGATAAGTTTTTCAATTGAAAAATTGATGTCTGTCGCTTGCGAACGCGCAAAGTCACGCTTCGTGCGATAGTTAATATATTCTTGAGCAATGGCATACTCATTAGCTTCTAAAAGCTCATGCTCTACGATATTTTGAATTTCATAGATTTTGATATTTCTATCAAAACGACTGTAAATTTCTGCCACAATACGATCAGAAATCATTTCAAGCTTAGCTTCAATCATTGGTGACATTTTGGTCACTTTGTTGCAAGCTTTAAGCAAAGCACTGTAAATTTTGACCGTGTCAAAGTCCACCAAACGCCCGTCGCGTTTAATAACTTTGATTGCTGGTTTCGTTACAACTCGTTCTTTTTCTAAAGTTATCATATCAAACACCTCACTGACATATTATAACATTCAAGTAAAAAAATCAATATCTTGTGCTTTATTTTTAATCGCACACAAGATATTGATTTTTTTAGTTATTTATGCTTATTTAAGTTTGTAAACTTTAAAGTCTTTGGTACCGCTGATTGAGACCTGTTTATAATTTTTACTCAAGTCTTTTTTCAGTATTGAGGATATTGATAATTTAGAATTGACAGCAATATATTTGGCATCATGTTGTAGCAATTCATCTTCCAAAATTTTTTGATTAGTTGCATTAGCAGCAGCTATCGGTAAAACAAATTGTGACCCAGTTTTTAATTTTCCATCTAAATAAATTTTCGCTGAGCGATCCCAGACGTAGACAAGGCTATCACCTACATTATTTTTAAGATAAGTAGCAATCGTAGAACGTTCTCCATTGTGTGTCAAAGTTGATGTCACATTAGCTGAGAGTAGAAAGAGGGCATAGACTAGCACAGCCCATGATACCACAGCATGGCGTCCCATAAAAATTTCTCCAACACGGCTACTGCCCACTTTACGATGACGGCGATGAGAAGTTTTATCTTTAGTCAAAGAACTTTGGTACAAATCTGCTATATAAATAGCTGTAAAAGCTAAGCCAAATGGCAAAATCGTTAAACCATAATACAACTGACAATCTTGAACTAGTAAAATACGGACAGCATAAACAAGCCAAACCACGGCAATTAGCCACAAAATAACGATATCTGTGGATTCCTTGCGCCCTTTACGCATAAAGTGAATGAAGCCCCAAACTAGTCCAGAAGAAAATAAAATGAAGGCTTGGAGAGGCAAAGTATACCAAAAAGCATCCTTACCTGCTGCAAAATGAGTCAATGGATAAATAAGCGCCTCTTTAATATACGGTGAAATCAGCTGTAAATTAAACACGAAATAACCGACGATATAGAGGACAAGAATTGTCCCAAAAACAATACAAAGTAGCTGATAGAAGCCACGCGCCATATGCTTTTGCTTCACATTATAGACAGCAATCGCCAAGAAGGAAACAAGCCAGAACAAAAAGGTCTGAGGATCCAATAACAAAGCAATTGAACCAACGAATCCGTAAAGAATAAAGGCTTCGTCATTAACAATTCCCCTAAAATACTTCATCAAAAACCATAAGGCAATCAAGACGAAAGGCATCGCCCACTGAATCGGATAAAGCCCACCAAAACCAAGAATCAAATTCAAGGCATAAAAAACAAGATTAAAAAAGGCGACAACATCACGATTTTTTGTCAAATGGTAAATGATTTTATAGAAATAGATACCTGATAAATAAAAGGTCACAAATTCTAAAATGACTAACCAAATTGTACTTCCCATCAAATAACTCAAAGCGATGAGAGCATAGTAGAGAAAGCCTCCGCTAGCAAACACATCACTATATGGCATCTGTCCCTTGGACATCATCATTCCGATGTAAAGGTTTTGGGATTGTAAACTATTTGCAAAATTGGTGAAAAAAGGCATAGCTACCGACATCAGACTCAATACCCCACTAAAAATTAACATGTAAAATTTATGCAAGAAGGGGACCTTGTTAATCTTAACTTGTTTTTTTACTTCAGATGAATAGGCTATCTCAGCTTTTTCTAACGTATCGTTCACTTTAATACTCCTTGATTTATCGTACTACCAGTATATCAAAATCTTCTATTTAGTCAATTTACCAAGGATAGCAAGATAAACTAAAATTTCCCTAAAACGGTGATAAGATTTCATCTCATAAGTTTTTAAAAATTCTTTTTCTTCCTCGGTCAAACGTTTGTCCATCTCAAATCCTCCACGAATAACTTCATATTATTATTCGTAAAAAAAGAGCCAAGGTCATGCCCTAACTCTCATCTGATATGGTTATTCTAATTTTTAGTCTTCATCCAAGAAGCTGTTGAAAACTTCTTCAATCATATCCCACTCAGCATCTGAATCTTCAGGAATTGGTTGAAGGTCACCTTCTGTACCATCTTCATTTTCAGTGAATGAGTAAGCTTGGATTTCGATTTCTCCATTTGCATCTTCTTCTGCACCAGCAGGCACAAGAAGGACATAATTTTTACCAAATTCTTCGCGGCCATCGATTGTCAACAAGATTTCGAACAATGTTTCATTGCCATTCTCATCAACGAGTGTGATTACTTCATGATCGTGATCATGGTCGTGATTGTGTGCCATATTTTTCTCCTTTTACTTTAACAAGTAGTATCAATAATAAAATAACTAATCTTAAAACATACGGTCTAGATAGTTTTGTAAAATCAGCTGCGCTGCCAGTTTGTCGATAACTTTTTTACGTTTACCACGGCTGACATCTGCCTGCTCAACCAGCATGCGTTCTGCCTGAACGGTCGTTAGACGCTCATCTTGGTACTCCACAGGGAGATTGAAGAGATCATGGATTTTATCGCCATAAGCCTTACTCGCCTCTACACGAGGCCCCTCTGTGTTATTCATATTTTTGGGCAAACCAACAACAAACTTCTCTACCTTATAGTCTTGAACAAGTTCACCTAGTCGGTCAAAACCAAATTCACCAGCCTCTTCATTGATGCGAATGATTTCCACACCTTGAGCAGTGAATCCGAGCGGGTCACTAATGGCAACACCAACAGTTTTTGAACCGACGTCAAGTCCCATAATTCTCATTATAAATCAATCCCATTTCCTTGTAGGTAATAACGGACGAGTTCTTCAACAAGTTCATCACGTTCGTATTTACGGATCTGATTACGAGCATCATTGTAGCGTGGCACATAAGCAGGGTCCCCACTTAAAACATAACCCACGATCTGATTGATTGGATTATAACCTTTTTCCTCTAGGGAACGATAGACAGCTGTCAGTGTCTCACTAATTTCTTTTTTATTGCCATCGTCTAAGTTGAAACGAACAGTTTCTTCTGTAAATCCCATACTTACACCTTCTTTCTAATCATAACTCTTTCTCCATATTATAGCTTAATTCTTTTAATTTCACAAGAAATTAAAAACGGATAAAAAAGAAGACGAACCGCAGGGCTCATCTTCTTAGACCATATCAGCTCTCTTATAGCGCTGCGCGTAAACGAGCTTCAGCATTTTCCACATTACGAATAGAACGTGGTAAGAAGGCACGGATATCATCTTCTTTATAACCAACTTGAAGGCGCTTGTCGTCAATCAAAATTGGACTTTTAAGAATACGTGGATTTTCTTGAATAAGGTCAATCACTTCGCTCACACTCAATTCATCGATATTGCAATTTAATGCTTTTGCATAGCGATTCTTTGAGGATACGATGCTTTCCACTCCATTTTCTGTTTTTGTTAATATTGCTAAAATTTCTTCGCGTGTTAAAGGTTCTTTCCCTAGATTTTGTTCTTTATAAGGGAGTTGATGAGCATTGAGCCAAGTTTTTGCTTTTTTGCAGCTTGTGCAACTTGAAATCGTATAAATTTTAATCATGTTCATTCTCACTTTCTATCCCATGATAGTTATATTGTAGCACAGCTTTTCCAAAGAAGATATGGGACCTAAGACCTATTTTTCAAAAAAATCAAGTAAAAAACTTAAAATCCTAGATAACAAATAGCAAACCGCTTTCAATTTCTGGCTGGCTAGAAAATAGGATTGAGAGCTTGTCCCAATCCTATCAATAATCATGCTAATGAAAGTGACTACTCTTCGATTTCGATAGCGTCATCAAGTTCCAAAACCAAATCGTCTGTTTCAGCTACTTCTGGAGTTTCCTCTTGTTTTTGAGCTGCTTTTTCTTCTTCGCTTTCTTCAATCATACCAAAATGAACGCGAACCTTGTGGTCGATTTCGTCAAAGATTTCTGGATTATCCGCCAAGAACTTCTTAGCATTCTCAGAACCTTGACCGATTTTTTCATCATTGTAAGAGTACCAAGCTCCTGCTTTTTTCACGATGTCTAAGTCGCTAGCAATGCGGAGCAATTCACCCGTGCGTGAAATACCTTCCCCATACATGATTTCAACGAAGGCTTCTTTGAAGGGTGGGGCAACCTTATTTTTAACAACTTTGATTTTAGTTTCTTTACCAACGTTGCTATCTTTTTGGTCCCCAGTTCCCTTGATTTGGGTATTCCCACGAACATCCAAACGAACTGATGCGTAGAATTTAAGAGCACGTCCACCAGGTGTTGTTTCAGGATTACCAAACATCACCCCAACTTTTTCACGCAATTGGTTGATGAAAATGGCGATTGTTTTGGTTTTATTGATAGAAGCTGACAATTTACGCATAGCTTGAGACATCATACGCGCCTGCAAACCAACATGGCTGTCACCGATGTCACCATCAATTTCGGCACGCGGTACGAGAGCCGCAACCGAGTCAACAACGACAAGGTCAACCGCACCTGAGTCAATCAATTTACCAGCGATTTCAAGACCTTGTTCTCCTGAGTCTGGTTGTGAGAGCAAGAGCTCATCGATATTGACACCTAGAGCAGCTGCATAGGCAGGGTCAAGGGCATGTTCCGCATCGATAAAGGCAGCAATTCCACCTTCTTTTTGGGCTTGAGCAACGGCGTGAAGAGCAACGGTTGTCTTACCTGAGGACTCTGGTCCGTAGATTTCAATGATACGACCCTTAGGATAACCACCAGCACCAAGAGCAATGTCAAGGGCAAGCGAACCTGAACTCATGACCTGCACTTTTTGTTCGGCACGTTCACCAAGGCGCATAACCGCACCTTTACCAAAATCCTTTTCAATATTTTTCAAGGCATCGTCAAGCGCCTTTTTACGCTCGTCACCAAATTTCTTAGTGATTTCTTCTGTTTTTTTCGTTTTTTTAGCCAAATTTTTCTCCTTATTTGTCCTTTGTGAAATGGCAGAGCTGACCTCTTTAACTCACACTATCATCAGTTTATTATAGCAAAAATTAGCTATTTAATAAAGTTTGACGAACTAGGTTGAAAGCATACAAAGTACTGATATAACGCACATCTGAGCGACTCTTACCTCCAATTAGGACTTCAATGGAAGTCACAGATTCTCTTGTGGCAATACCAATGAAAACTGTACCTGCTGGGTGACCATCTGATTCACCAGGACCTGCAACCCCTGTCAAGCTAACTCCAAAATCAGCATCGGTCAACTGACGCGATTTTTCAGCCATTTGCTGTGCTGTAAAGTGACTGTAAACCCCATATTCTTGCAAGTCTGCTAAAGCAATTCCTAGCATTTTTGCTTTTTGCTCGATACTGTAAGTCACAAAACCACCGTTGAAAATATCTGATGAGCCTGAGAAATTAGCAAGAGTTGATTGAAATAGCCCTGCTGTCAGACTTTCTGCTGCGGTAATAGTCTTATTTTGCTCCTTCAACAAGTCAAAGACAACACGCGCCAAGCTATTATCATCCCCGTAGCCATAAATCAAGTCAGACAAGGGTTGACCGTCCAAGGTCTTGATAGCTAAGATTTGAGCTTCCATGACATCTAGCTTGCGGTCTGCTTCTCCCTGACTGTCAGCCTTGGTTGACAAACGAAGGGTCACTTCACCTGTTTTGGCATATGGTGCCAAGGTCGGGTCGGTTTGATTGTCAATGAGCTCCGCTAAGATGGTCACTAACTGACTCTCCCCAATACCGAAGAAACGAAGGACACGTGAATAAAGCTGTGCCTTATTGTCGGACAAAAGAGGCACCAGCTCCTTCAGGACCATGGGTTTCAACTCACTTGGAGGACCAGGCAAGACAACGTAGGTCACGCCGTCAACTTCTAAGAGTCCGCCGACAGCTAGTCCTGTGATGTTTTGAAGTGGCGTTGACCCTTCAACCAGTTGCGCCTGACGTTCGTTGTTTGGTGTGCGGTTGTGTTCTGGACGAGTGGCAAAAAAGTTATCAAGGTTTTCACTTGCTTGCTCGTCAAATACTAGCTTGCGCTCCAAAAACTTAGCCAAGGTTTGCTTAGTCAAATCGTCTTCCGTTGGACCAAGCCCTCCACATAAAATAACAAGATTGCTACGGTCACGCGCCGTTTCCAAGACAGATAGTAAGCGTCCTTCGTTGTCACCGACAGCCGTCTGGAAGAAGACATCAATCCCAAGCTCTGCCATCTTTTCAGATAAAAATTGAGCATTAGTATTAACAATCTGCCCAGTCAAAATTTCGGTTCCTATAGCAATAATTTCAGCTTTCATGATACCACCCTACTTCATTATTCGAATTTGTGATTCTATTTTAACAAAAAAATCCCTAATTCACTAAATATTAAGGAAATATCGGCAGAAATAAAATAAAGTTGGGCGCTTGTCCCAACTTTATTTGTCGTCAGTCTTTAGGCTACTGGTGTTTCTACCTTAGCTTTACTTGAACGTTTTGCTAGGGTTGTAGCATAGTAGTCACGGCTGTTGTTGATGGTTTTGATGACCTTGCCATAGGAAACTTTGTCGTCGCTATCTAGCATAAGAAGCAGATAGTTGCAAAGTGACTGGTAAGGTTTTTCTAAATCTTGACGCAATTGCTTGCTATCTAGGACCTCCTTATGACGGCTGTCCGTTGTTCGCTGAGCAAAGAGTTCTTCAAATTCTTCTTGGCTCTGCTTAAGGTTTTTGACCCCTTCTGCTATATTGAGCAGGGCGATATTTTCCTTATAAAGCGTCTGCTCCAATTGTCTCAAGAGGTTAAGAATCTGCGAGCTTTCCTTTTCATAATTGGCGTCTTTGATTTCTTTAAAAGTTTTAAAGAGTTGAGCTAGACTGAGATAGGCATCTTTTTTTCCGGATTGGCGACTATGCTTGTAAAGCTTGATGAAATCAAAGAGTGCCTGCAAATCATGGTCACGATAGCGGTCAGCTTGAGCGATTTTCTGAGTCACTGTGGAACCTTTCACCTGGTCCAAGCTCTTTTGAAATGAGGGCTGAGTTTTGCGCAATTGTGAAATATAGTTGGTCACCATGGCATCACTCAGCGAAAATTCTTCAGCATCTACGTCTTTTAGGGTTCGCGCAATAAGCTGCGACAGCTCATGAGCCAGCTAGAAAAATGACTAACCCCATTATACCCTATTTTTTAGACACCCCCGCCACCTACTGTCTAAAAAATAAAAAGAAGCTGAGTCTTCCTCAACTTCTTTATGCTTGTCTAATTTTCCATTGCTTTCCAGTCGCAAGTCAACTCATGGTCATCGACCAAACCCGCTGACTGCAAGAAAGAGTAGATACAGACCGAACCTACAAACTTGAAGCCCCGTTTTTTCAGGTCCTTAGATAGGTGCTCGGACAAGTCCGTCTTAGCAGGGGATTTACGATAATCCTTGACAGGGTTGACAATTACTGTAAAGTTTACCCAAGACCAGATATATTGGTCAAAAGAGCCAAAGTCTTTTTGGATTTGGAGAAAGGCTTGCGCGTTATTGCGCGTCGCGTAAATCTTGCGACGGTTGCGGACGACCGCTTGATTTTGCAAAATAGCCTCCAACTCCTCATCCGTCATGGCAGCTACCTTGTCAATCTCATAATTATGAAAAGCTACCTTAAAAGCAGCACGTTTATTGATAATAGTCTCCCAAGACAGGCCAGCCTGATAAGTCTCCAAACACAAGAGTTCAAAGAGAGCTTGCTCATCATGCAAGGGACGTCCCCACTCCTCATCGTGGTAAGAGACATAAAGGGGGTTATCCAATTTAACCCAAGAACAACGTTCCACGTGAAACCTCCTATTTCATGAGCATCTTGAGACTGGAGCTGATGTATTTGTCAGCTGTCTCGTTAGTGCCTTCGAAGAAGGCGCGGATTTTCTTGAGCTCGCTGACTTTGTAGCCTAGGGCTAGGAGGGCTTCCATAGCGTCGTCCAACTCTTGGTTGCCAGCAGGCTTAGCCTTAGCAGCTTTGCCATTTGCCTCAGGCGCCTCGACGAACTTACCAGCAAGGTCCAGCACCATCTGCTGGGCTGTTTTCTTGCCAATCTTAGGGAATTTCATGAGGTACTTGATGTCGCTGGTGTCAATGGCGTTGACAAGTCCTTCATTATCATCCACTGCTACAATGGCTAGCGCTGTCATCGGACCGATACCTGAGACTGAAATCAAATTGAGGAAGACATCCTTCTCATCCTCGCTATGAAAACCAAACAGACGGTGGGCATCGTCACGAATGACCTGATGCACATAAATGGTCACCTCCTGATTCATCTGGTCAGAAAACGAGTAGGGATTGGCCACGTTGATGATGTAACCAAGCCCACCCGCTTCAACAACAATATACTTAGCCGTAATACGGCTGAGTTTTCCTTTAATATAATCGTACATAAGACTCCTTAATCATGAATGTGTCGTAGATGAGCAGCTCTAAGTACCAAACCTAGACCTGCCACTGCTAAGAATAGAAAGACAAGCTGAACCCCGATTGCCCCTGTAAAATGGCTGAGCGATACCATAGCTCCAGCTAGAATACTAGCAATGGGTTGAGTGATGGATAAGAATCCTGAGTAAGAACCAATCTTGTCTTCATTCATCATATCAGCACGCAGAACCTGACTGGCTGGGACGTTAATCATTTCACCAAAGGTGAAGCCTACCATGGCAATCACAATAGGCCAAAATTGATTGAGCGAGATGTTGAAGAACATGCCGACGGCACAAATGATACTCCCGATGGTCAACTGGCGCAGTAAGGGCCAAGTCTTGGTCCAACGATTGACCGTCGTCATCAGAACGACAATGAGGAAGGTGTTTGTGAAGACAGCGATACTCAACATTTTAGCACCCGTAATGGTTTGCCCCATAATCACAATCTGCTGGAAATGCTGCTTCAGATTGACTGAGAAATAATTATCTACCTGCAACCAGACAACACTGGCGCCGATAGTCCCCAGAGTATAGAGGACAAAAGGTTTATCAACCAAGACCTGTCCGTAATTTTTGAAGGTCGACAGAATACCCTTGCCGTGTTCAAAGACCATATCTGCAGGCCTTGTCTCATCGAATTTAAAATGCGCCACTAAGAAACAGCCAAAAGAAATCACCAGCAAGGCAATCAAGAGCTCAAAGAAAAATTTATCGTAAAAGATCCCTGCAATCCCAGCCCCCAGCATGACAGCAATATTGACCAGCCAGTAGCCAATCGTGTAAACAAAACGACGATTGGACTCATCTGTCAAATCGATGGTCATGGCATCATAGGCAGGGGAATAAAATTGATAGGCCACTTCAATAATCAAAAGTCCTACGAAAGTCAGTTGAGGCATGACATGATGGGGCACCGCGACAGCGATGGCCCAACCAACAACCGTCCAAAAGGTTCCAAAATCAACAACCTTCTTGCGTCCAATCGCATCAGACAAATGACCGCCGTACAGGGTTGCGAAAAAACCAGCAACTTGAGTCACCACAATCAAAATCCCCGTCACCAAATTGCCAAAATAAGTCACATAATACATGGCCATAAAAGGAAAAATAGCTGAGCTAACCGTAATTGAAATAAAGCGCATCAATTCCCGCAACTGCAACTGCTTGGAAAGCGCCAAAAACTCTCTCATAACAACCTCACAATCTACTCTGACTATTGTACCAAAAAGACCGTAGGATGAGTAGGTTTTGTCAGCACTCAGCAGAACGACAAAAGGTTGAGCGCATCCCAGGCCCAACCTCTCGATAGTTTATGATTTATTTTCAGAAAATAAAGCTGACGCGTTTTTCAGACCTAGGATAAGGAAGGTCAACAAGGCACTGTAAAGGCTGATGCGTGAAGCTAACGCTAAGAAATTTTCCATGCTAGGCAATCCAAAGAGACCCGCTAAAAATAGTAGAATGCTAGCCACAAAGAGGGCTAACCCGACTTTCAAGATAGCTAGATTCATGGCCAGCTTTCTATTCTCACTACCGTCATCAATCAATTTTTGCGTTAAATTTGTCATACCATCTTCTCCTAAGATAAGTTGGTCCAGACTAATCTGAAAAGTTTTGGAAATCCCAATCAACAGTTCAATGTCTGGTAAGTTGCGGTCATTCTCCCAGTTGGACACTGCTTGCCTGGACACGCCAAGCTTATCAGCCATCTCCTGCTGGGTGAGTTGGTGACCTTGTCTGATTTTTTGATTTGCTCACTAAAGTTCATGTTCAGACCCCCCTTCCTAGATTTATTATAGAAAATAGTCGCTCCAAGGTAAAGAAAGCATTCCTAGCGCCAGCAATTTGGTCATGACAGCCTTGCTTACAGTTGCTTAATATTTACCTAGTTCGCGTAGACTGGTATGATTTTCCTGAATGCGACGGAACATCTTTTCCATATCAGCCTTGGTGAAGTTGACAAGAACTGGACGACCGTGTGGGCAGTTGTAAGGATTTTGACATTGCGCTAATTGCACCAGCAAGTCACGCGCAGAATGGTCATCCAAAGTATGATTAGCCTTGATAGACCGTTTACAGCTCATCATAATAGCCAGCTCAGCCCGATATTTCTTGATAGAAACCTCATTAGTTAGAAGCAACATGTCACACATCTCATAGACACCAGATTCGATTTCCTCTTCCTTCATCCAAATGGGATGCTCGCGCAGGATAAAGGTATTGTCTCCGTAAGGTTCCAGATTGATACCAACATCTCTTAGCAAGGACATTTTTTCTTGAAGATTGAGAAAATCGGCCCCAGAAAATTCAAAGAGATAAGGGACTAACAACTGCTGTAAAGAACTGTCAACCTCTCCAATTTTTTCACGATAGTATTCATACTTGACCCGCTCCTGAGCAGCGTGTTGGTCAATGATATACAAGCCACCATTTCCTTGGGCAAAAAGATAGGTCCCGTGCATCTGACCAAAATAGTCTAATTCTGGAAAGGTTGATGACTGCTCATTTTCCAGACGCTCGATGGTCTTAGTGACCCCCTGCTTATTGCTAAAATCAAAAATTTCATGTTCCTCATCTTCCAGAGAATCTGTTGAGCGATTGGCGTATTTTACAGAAGACCTTTTAGGCACTTCCTCGGCTTCAATCGGATTTCCCTGTACCTTGACAACCTTGTCAACTTGGTCAAAAAGAGGCAACTCTTCCACCACATCAGACTTCACAAAGAAGTCCTGACGAGATTGGTCATAATAGAGATTGGTTGATTTAAGAGGAAGACTGGTCTGTTCGGGTTTAGGCTGACGATTTCTGGTGCTAGACTTGGCCAAATTTTCCAGAGCATCTGGGATAAGCTCTTGTTGGCGTAGGCTTTCGCTAATGGCAGAGCTGATTAAGGACATCAGCTCCCGCTCTTTCGAAATACGAACCTCCTGCTTGGTCGGATGCACATTGACATCTGCCAAATAAGGGTCAATCTGAATATCAATGACCGCAATCGGAAAACGCCCCACCATCAGTTTAGAGCCATAACCATCCAAAATCGCGCGGTTGAGCAAGAAATTTTTGATATAGCGACCGTTAATCAAGAGAGTGATATAATTGCGATTAGCACGTGTCAATTCTGGCAAACTGACATATCCTGATACCTCAAAATCTAAATCCGACGTTGAAATATCAACCATTTTTTTAGCAGTACTGAGACCATAAATTCCTGCAATGGCTTGGCGCAAGTCACCAGTTCCTGCTGTTTTTGTCATTTCACGTCCGTCATTGATGAGGGTAAAAGCAATCTCGGGATGACCAAGACTCAGACGATTGACCATGTCAACAATGTGCGCAAGCTCTGATTGCAGGCTCTTCATGTATTTGAGACGGGCTGGTGTGTTGAAAAATAGATTTTCAACCGTTATTTTCGTTCCAACTGGTGTCGAAATCGGTTCTTCCTTTTCAATCTTGCCACCATTTGATATTAGAAGCGTCCCATGCTCCTCATCAGCCGTAGCCGTAGCCGTCTTAATGGTCAACAAGCTGATTGAGGCAATAGAAGGCAGAGCTTCACCACGAAAACCCAGCGTTCTAATTCGGAACAAGTCGCCTTGGTTTTTGATTTTTGAAGTAGCATGACGGCGCAAACTCAAAGCAACGTCATCTTGAGCAATTCCTTCACCGTTGTCAGTGATTTGAATTTTCTTCAAACCCGATTCTTCAATTTCGATAGTGATTTGGCTACTGCCCGCATCAATAGCGTTTTCAACCAGTTCTTTAACCACACTGCTAGGACGTTCAATAACCTCCCCAGCAGCAATCTGATTAGCTAAGACTTCCGGCAATTCCATAATTTTTGACATGCACAGTTCTCCTTATCCTGATGTATTTACACGAGTAACTTGACTTCCATTATAACACAAGGCAAGCTTTTCGTAGTTTTCAAATAAGGTCTTTTCATTGACATCCCATCAATATACTGTTAGACTAAGCAAGTATTAAGTTTTAAAGTTGTATTCTTGTTTTTCATTTTTACCTTTTTTATTTTTTACACGATTATTTAAAGAAAGGTAATAACCAAATGACACAAGGTACAGTAAAATGGTTTAACTCAGAAAAAGGCTTCGGCTTTATCGCGAGTGAAACTGGCTCAGACGTTTTTGCTCATTTTTCAGAGATACAAGCACCAGGCTTCAAAACTCTTGAAGAAGGGCAAAAAGTAACATTTGAAGTTGTTGATGGTCAACGCGGCCCACAAGCAACTAACATTAACATTGTAAAATAATGTTTATCGCGCCGTTAGGCGCTTTTTCATACCTAAAAACCGAGTCACAAGGGCTCGGTTTCTTTTATAACAATTGTTTCAATTCAAAAATAGCGTTCATCGCTTGCATTGGGGTCAAATTCATCAAATCAATAGCTCTAAGTTTTTCAATAACCGCATCGGAAGCTGGAGCTTCCGCAAACAAGGATAGCTGTCCTAGTTTTGGTTCAGAAATGTCGTGACGACTTGGATTTTCCACCACTGTTGCCTCTTGACTAGCCTCACCATCTACTGACAAATGAGCTGCGCTGGCTTCCAACTGACTTAAAATGATATCAGCTCGTTCCAGCAAATCTTCTGGTAACCCAGCAATCTTTGCCACATGAATCCCATAGGATTTATCAGCAGGACCGTCTGCAATTTTATGTAGGAAGGTCACTTCTCCATTTTTTTCCAAGGTCGCCACGTGAACGTTGACGAGATGTGTCAACTCATTTGACAACGATGTCAATTCATGGTAGTGAGTCGCAAACATCGTTTTAGCACCAACTTTATCATGAATGTACTCAATAATTGACTGAGCCAAGGCCATACCATCATAAGTCGCTGTCCCACGTCCAAGCTCATCAAAGAGAATCAAAGAATTCTGACTGGCACGCTTAACCGCCTGGTTAGCTTCCATCATCTCCACCATGAAGGTTGATTGCCCAGAAATCAAATCATCTGCCGCCCCAATACGTGTAAAGATAGCATCAAAAATTGGCATGTCAACCTTATCTGCGGCAACAAAAGCTCCCAGCTGAGCCATAATCACTGTCAAGGCTAGTTGACGCATGTAAGTTGATTTACCACTCATATTTGGTCCAGTAATCAGCTGAATATTGGTCTGGCTGTCAAAATGAATGCTGTTTGGGATGTACTCTTGAACGCCCATCACTTTTTCAACTGTCGCATGGCGCCCATTTTCAATGGTAATACTATGTGTATCATTGAAATTTGGACGAACGTAATGATAGTCCTCCGCCACCACCGCCAGGCTCTGCAAAACATCTACCGTAGCAATCGTTTTAGCCAATTTTTGCAGGCGCTGGATATAAGTCTCTACCTGAGCGCGGATACGCATGAAAATATCATACTCCAGACTTGATGACTGCTCACGCGCTTCCAACATCTCTCCTTCAATTTTGGCCAGCTCAGCTGTCCCAAAACGTTCAGAATTTTTCAAGGTGGCCTTACGGAAGAAATGGTCGGGAACCAAAGAAAGGTTGGAATTTGTCACATGAAAATAATAGCCATCTTTCCTATTGTAATCAATTTTTAGAGTTGAAATACCACTCGCTGCGCGCTCCTTAGCTTCGATTTCAGCAATCCAGCCCGTTCCCTCGCGAAGCACTTTACGATAATTATCCAGTTGCTCATCAAAACCTGTACGGATAATATTCCCTTCGGTAATAGTTGCTTGAGCTTCTGGGTCAATAGCAGAGCGAATCAAGTTTTCTAGTTCTGGCATGGCGTCAAGCTCATTGACAAGACTGTCAAGCTCACTGCGCTCAAAAGATTCTAGAATAGCTTTAATCAGCGGAACCTGGGCCAATGTATTGCCCAACTGAAGCAAGTCCTTAGGATTGGCCTTACCAAACGAGACACGACTGGCTAACCGTTCAATATCATAAACACCCTTAAGACTCTCCGTCAAATCGCTACGTTCAAAGAAATGATCAAGAAATACCTGGATGACATCCTGACGAGCCTTAATACGGCCCTGATCCACCAAAGGACGATCAATCCATGTGCGTAACAAACGCATTCCCATCGCTGTTTTGGTTTCATCCAATAACCAGTAGAGACTGCCATGCTTCTTACTGGTGCGCGCATTTTCTAACAAGTCCAGACTGCTTTTTGTCGCATAAGACATTTGAAGGTAGTCTTTAATTTCGTAATGGACAACCTTCTGTAAATGACTGAGTTCACGTTTTTGAGTACGATGAACATACTGCAAAAGTTTTTCAGCGGTAGCAATTTCAAGAGCTGTCAAGCTCTTGTCAATCAAATGAACATCCTCAAAACGCTCTCTTTCCTGAGATAAGAGAAGATTCATCTGCTTAGTTAGGATATGCTCATCAGCCTCTGTCAAGTCAAATCCAAGGACAACCTCACGAGCTTTGAGGTTCATAATTTCACTACGAACAGCAGCGAAGTCGGTCAGCTCTGTCGCAAAGAACTCACCTGTTGACACATCCATATAGGATAGCCCGAATTTGTCCCCTTCAGCATCTAGGGCCACTAAGAAATTGTTAGCATTATCTGGCTTGGTACTGTCAACCATTGTCCCTGGGGTGATGACTTGAACAACTTCACGTTTGACAACCCCCACTGCTTGCTTTGGGTCTTCCATCTGCTCTGCAATAGCTACCTTATAGCCCATTTCAACCAGAACATCAATGTACTGTTGGGCAGAATGATAAGGCACGCCCGCCATCGGAATAGGGTTCTCCGCATTTTTATTTCGGCTAGTTAAGCTGATTTCTAAAATCTGCGCCGCCTTGACCGCATCCTCATAAAATAATTCATAAAAATCGCCCATGCGGAACATCAAAAAAGCATCTGGATAGTCTTTTTTGATGTCCAGATACTGCTGCATTCCTGGCGAAATCTTCTCTTTAGCCATTTCCTAGCTCCTTGTTGATTTTTTCTTCCAGTGTCTTCGTTACGTATTGTAAAAGGTCGCTCGCATCCTGCATCTTGTCTCGATAATCTTGGACAAAAGGGCTCTCAGCCAGTCGCTCCTTAATTTTGTCCGCTTGCTCACCAGCTTGGTGGGCAGCTTCTTTTTTGTCGATTTTGTTAAATAGCACAGCATCTTGTTGATAAGCCTTCATCTCATGAACCAGGTGCTCATACTCAGGAAGTTCCCTTAACCTCTTCTCCACCTGTTGGTAGGCTTGAACACTGTCATGTTGGCGTAACTTATCTCCCAATTTCTGGAGAGATTCTTCAAATGTACTCATAAGCTATCTGACAATTCACGCTCCAAACTCTCAGCTGTCGAAGCATCTTTACAAACTACCAGCAAGGTATCAGCGCCAGCTATTGTCCCCAAAACCTCTGACATCCCAGCGTCATCAATCAAATTGGCTAAAACATCAGCTTCACCCAACTGAGTGTGCAAAATGAGCATAAACTCCGCCCGTGACACCGTCAGAATGTAGGAGCGTATCGCTGGATTGAACTGGCTTGTAACAGGAGCCGCCAGGCTATAATAGAGCTTACCATCTGCATTGCGGAGCTTCAATAAGCCAATTTCACGAAGGTCGCGAGACAAGGTTGCCTGTGTCACTGTAATCCCCTCACTTTGCAGTTGCTCCTTAATCTCTTCTTGAGTACTAATGTGCCCAGTCTGAATCAATTCCTTAATTCGAGACTGTCTTTCCTTTTTATTCATAATCTATCAGTTCCTTTTTCTCTAATAATATACCCGATAATTATACCAAAATTCCCGCATTTTTTCACTCTTCTTCCTGTTAAATTGAATAAAGTGATAAAAATATTCATTTTTTGACAGGCTTATCACATCCAACTCGTTTATTTTCTTGAAATATGGTAGAATAAAATGACTAATTATCTTATTTTACAGGAGACATCATGGATACAAAACAACTAATTGCTTCAGAGATTGCAAAAGTCGTTCCTAATTTGGAACAGAACACTGTGCTATCTCTCCTTGAAACACCCAAAAATTCCGACATGGGGGATTTGGCTTTCCCAGCTTTCTCTCTCGCTAAAATCATGCGTAAGGCCCCTCAAATGATTGCTAGTGACATTGCTGAGCAAATTGATGCTAGTTTCTTTGAAAAAGTAGTTGCTGTGGGACCATACATCAACTTCTTCCTTGATAAGTCTAGCATCTCTGCTGACATTCTTGGTCAGGTGGTCGCACAAGGTTCTAACTATGCCAACCAAGAAATCGGTGGCGGGCGCAACGTTGCCATTGACATGTCTAGCCCAAATATCGCTAAACCTTTCTCAATCGGTCACTTACGCTCTACCGTTATCGGTGATAGTCTGGCAAACCTGTTTGAGAAAATCGGCTACAAAGCTGTTAAAATCAATCACCTCGGTGACTGGGGTAAACAATTTGGGATGCTTATTGTTGCCTATAAAAAATGGGGAGACGAAGAAGCTGTTAAAGCCCATCCTATCAATGAGCTTTTGAAACTCTACATCCGTATCAATGCGGAAGCTGAAGAACATCCTGAACTTGATGAGGAAGCTCGCGACTGGTTCCGTAAATTGGAAGCGGGAGACGAAGAAGCTATAGCACTTTGGCAATGGTTCCGCGACGAAAGTCTTGTAGAATTCAATCGTCTTTACGACGAACTTGGTGTTACGTTTGATAGTTTTAATGGCGAAGCTTTCTACAATGACAAAATGGATGAAGTCGTTGATATCCTAACAGAAAAAGGACTTCTAGAAGAATCTCAAGGTGCCCAGGTTGTTAATTTGGAAAAATATGACATCGAACATCCTGCCCTTATCAAAAAATCAGATGGAGCTACGCTCTACATCACTCGTGACTTGGCCGCTGCTCTTTACCGCAAACGACAATATGATTTTGCTAAATCAGTCTACGTTGTTGGTAATGAACAATCAGCTCACTTTAAACAATTGAAAGCCGTTCTCAAAGAAATGGGCTACGCTTGGTCAGATGATATTACTCACGTCCCATTTGGTTTGGTAACTAAAGAAGGTAAAAAACTTTCTACGCGTAAAGGTAATGTCATCCTCCTTGAACCAACCGTTGCTGAGGCTATCAGCCGTGCAGCAGCTCAAATCGAAGGTAAAAATCCAAACCTCGCTAACAAAGAGGAAGTTGCTCATGCTGTTGGTGTGGGAGCCATCAAATTCTACGACCTTAAAACTGACCGCCTAAATGGCTACGACTTCGACCTTGAAGCTATGGTGTCATTTGAAGGGGAAACCGGACCTTATGTTCAATATGCCGACCTGGGATTTATACTGGTTGTTGCGGTCTATCTCCGGTCCCTGTCCCTTGCGGGTAACGTAGTATCCCTTCATGCGAGGTTCCTCGCCGAAGAGCAATACGTCAAGGTCGATGCCGTATCGCTTAGAGATTTTTGACAGGCGATAAACAGAAGGATCCGCCTCACCGGATTCTATCTTGAGGTAATGATCAAGACTGATTTCGCACAGTTCTGCAATTTCCTCGGCAGGAATATTGAGAACCTCGCGGAGACCTTTCAGCCTTTCACCGATTTGTTTGATTGCTTCGTCCATAAAATATTCTTTTTATTGTTTGCTTTGATAATA
>OGEP01001192.1_pt1 | contig 29885 bp, 30 predicted proteins | sample 1570721 | NCBI WGS metagenome assembly OGEP01 (sample SAMEA2582131, study PRJEB24529) | metagenome | biome: Human gut stool | place: China | collected 2011 | reverse complement strand
CACTTCCGGCACGTTCACCGATATTGATAAGATTAAACATTTTCATAAGAGCCTTGTTTCGGGGATCGGATTCGCCACCAAGACGCATCTGCTTTTTACCCGTTCTGACATAACCGGGATTTGCTAAAACCAGCTTGTCTGGTTCCTTACGAATAACAACACCACGCAATCCATGATAATCTGCATTAATCAAGCAGTTTGCCAAGGCCTCACGAAGTGCCTTGTGTACCGGAGTATCGTCAACCCGTTCGCCACCGACCATTTTAAAAGGCACCTTAATATCTTTGATAATTTTGTTATAAACTCTAAAGTAAAAGTCGCACACATTTCCGGACCATTCACCGGAGCTTGATTGCAATCTATCGCTCCATCGAGTGGTAGGGTCCAACTCTTCTCTGTAATCCAAGAAATACTCCGGGAAGTGACGCACAATGTTATACTCATCACCAAACATCAGCATACCTGCTGCCGTAGGATGCAACTTTCCATCTTCATCAGAAATAGCCGCCGCCCCAATACTTCTCAGATACTCATGGTCGCTCAGGCGCTCAAAAGGATGTCCCTCTTTTAAAGAACGATGACTGTTGCGGTATCCGTGAATAGTATCATAATTCAAATCTTCCATTGGAACCTTATCAAGCACTTCCATATCCATCGTACGCTCGGTCTGGTCGCGAAGCATGGTCTTTACCTGCAATCTGGTACAATGATAATCACCCTCGTAATTACGACGGAAAGTACCATTAAAAATATCATTGTTAATGTACACCGGTTTCTGCTCACGCTTTGCCATAGGCACATAAATAACCATAATGACATCCTTATTGTCACCAACTTCATAGATCTGCACATCATCTTCTGACAAAAGATTAATATTTACCTTCTTGGGATTATTCATATTATCCCAAAATTCCTTACGAAGCTTAGATGCATTCTGGAGACCAGTAGTTCTCCAACTACCATCTTTATTTTCTTTGACACCAAGAATAATGACTCCACCATAGCAGTTTGCAAAAGAAGAATAGGTGTCCCACAACGAAACCGGCAAACCACCTTCTGCTTTTTTGACTTCTCTTCTGTTGTCTTCTCTATATTCATCAAATTGTGAAAGGTCAAAAGTTTTTTCCAAAATGCTCATCTCACTTTCTATCTATAAGACTAAAATCAACTCTTAATAATGTTATACTCTTTAAAGCACATAGCTTCTATCTGCATTTTCAAATTATCCCGAACACCCTCATCAGAAACTTCCGAAAAAGGAATTACATTTATTCCCGGAACCATTTTTATTGCAGTTGATATGTCTGGATATTTCCTATTATTCTCAACAACCTTCTGTTCTGCACCTTTTCTATCAAAAGGCTGCTCATTGTATTTGGATAGTGTAGACATTATATCTTTTTCCAAATCGGATAAATCATATTTTTGCTGTAAATATTCCAAAACAGCCTGTACGACCACATCTCTTGACATAATTTCTTACTCCTCAATATCGTTTTCTTTCACTTCCGCTTTTACCCTTAGCAACTCGTTACGGCTATGTTTCCACAATAATATCCTTACAACTATAATAAGCAACAATATAATTCCAGCAATCGAACCTACCAGAATCTTATTCGCAATCACAAATTTTCCAATCCAAATCACACCATATGTAACTGCCCATAATCCAATAAAGCACGCAGCTCTTATTAACCAATGAAAAAAAGAACCCGACATTCGTCCTGAAATCACATGGGAATGATACATATCTCCGACCTTGTCGTACGCAAATAAATATGCAATAAAACCTATCACGCCTAAAATCAACCATTCATAATACCACTCAATCGGTAATCCCAATGGTTCTGTTGCCAAATCAAATATAAATTTAAACATTAAACTCCTTTCCTTGTATACGCATACATATAGATTACATCTCTAAAACAGAAAAATTAAAAAAATTAAATTCGTCCATATGTTTTTCATAATATCCTTTTGCTGTAAGTGTTAAAATTAAGCATAATCTTCTAACATTTACCCTGTACGAACGCTCCACACCAACCGATGATGCATCAGCATAAATATCAAACTCATTCTTTTTCTCTATAACAAGAGTAAACTTGTCGAGTTTATTAAATTCATTTTGGATTTTATTTTTATCAACATTAGGTGTTCCCTGATGCAAAAATGAGTTTCTCAGTTGATAAACAACCTCTCCACTAAGATACGGCATTTTGTTTTCTTGACAAGTTTCACATGGACATTGTTCATACTTACCCACATATTCATCATACCAGTTAATATATCTTGTCCCATTACGTTCATTAGGATATTTTGCTTTACCACAAATATCCGGCAAAGTTAATGCCAATGCCAACGCTGCAAAATAAGCTTCATTTTCCAACGCTCTATTAATATCATCAATCAAACGAATTAAAATAGTCTCATCTCCTCGTCTAATATTACACACATATCAATATTGCCTATTCAGTTCAAGTACCATAACTTCTTTTCAGACAATCATTCCCTTGGTTTTACACTAATAGAAACTTTCGTTTGTTTCTCCTCATTAAATGTACCTTCTTTTAAACTCAATATAGATTCAATATCATTAGGATAAATAGTCAGACCATATTCTGTTGATAGCTCCTCCAAAAACTCACTTGGCGTAAAAACATTTTCTTGAAAAAATATTTTTATTGTCTGGCGTAATAATGAAGGTTCCGCAGTCCTCAACTCATTATCTAACGGTTCCACCTTTCGAATGCCTTGCTTTTGCATGTTTCGCATCAGCTTGCTATAATCATCATTTGAAATAATCCCTAAATCCTTGGCTCTACGGATCATGGCTGCTATTGATACTTTCCATCTTTTCTTCAATTCTGCATAATATGCCAAATTAGTAGCGTACGGTCTTACATCATCTGAAAACTCTTTCTCCGGTAGCAAAAAAGCTGACGCAAATGAATGCGCCTCTTGTTCAATATCTTTAAAATCCTCTTTATCTATATTTTCTAAATCTTCATTCCAATTATGAAGCAATATGTGCCCCAGCTCATGTGCTATATCAAAGTGAATTCTAGCTGCCATTCTTTTATTTTGTGAATAGCCAATTAAATAAGTTTCTTTTTCTCCACATACAATTTTATGGCTGAATGCATCAACATCTCCCGTAGAAGTTGCAAAATCAGTTACAATCAAACCGTTCGATTCGACCAAATATACAATGTCATCAATCGGCTTATTCCCAATCTTCCAATAATCTCTCAATATTTCTGCTGCTTTTTGAGGTGATGTATTTCTTGGAATCTGTGGTAAATTCAACGACTCAAAATCCAAATATTCATTCATCATATTATAAATTACAGCAATAAATTTAATTTTATCTTCCTGTTCAATTCTATATTTCTTATTAGTTGTCATCAATGACCTAAAATATGTTGCGCTTTTCTCCACGTCAATCTTTATATCTTCCAAGAAAAATTTAACCGGAAATTCTAATGTTTCACTAAATTTTGAATCGTTGAAAATTCCGGATTATCTAATTTACCGTTCTCATACATAGAAATGGTTTGTCGATTAACTCCAATCTTCTCCGCTAATTCTATGGCAGAGTATCCTCTCCATGTTCTTGCAATTCTCAAACGTTCACCATAAAAATGTTTACCACTTGTTATTTGGTCAAACGGAATTATATTTCCCATAATAACCGCTTCTTCAATATTATTAAAATTATGCATTCTGTTCTTGTGCAGTTTCTTTCAACGCAACAAGTTCTCTCTGTTTTGCTTTTTTCTTAGCCTTATCTTTCAACTTGATACCTGACACATTAGGCTCATTTGAATCAGTAACAGTATCCACTACCACTGACTCACTATGCGTAATATAAGCACTCCAATCTTCTTCAACCACTTGTAATGAACTATCTAATACGCAACAACGTACTGCTACAAGTTCCGAATGATACTCTTCAAATAATATGGTCTTATATCTTTTAATAATTGTTTTATCAATACCAAAATCTTTTATAATATCTTCAACAATACTCTTAACTTCCTCTTCTTCAAAAGACGGTTCTTCAAACATTGAATACTGATGCAATGTATTCAAATCAAAATTAAAAGATTGCACTAACGCATCAACATAGTGTGCTCTCCTTCTCTTTGCTTGGCTCCTTTGAATATCTTTAAAACGCTCTTCTCGCATCACTGTATATATTGTTCCAGTTTCTTTATCGAACAGTGGTACCATACACCACGCACCACGTTTAGCGTACTCAGCAGTGAAATTCCCTGCCGAGAAATTCATAGCAAGATTACGATTAATAAAGTCCCATTTTATAAGCTTCTTTCCATTAGAATACCTATCATTAATATTCTCCCGGCGCAAGCAACCTTTAACATCATCGCCGATGGCTTCTGAAAGGCATTTTATAATACTCATTATTATTTTATCAGTTAAGCTATATGTTTTTTCTTTCAAGAAAAACACCTTTTATTTGATTAATGATAGATTTTATTTAAATTATGCATATTATTCTAGCTAATTCTTCATTGTATATAAACATTGCCCATTTATTGTAACTAACGTTTGCAGCAATCTCTGTTTAAACTCTGCATGAATACAGGGCAACACACTATTAACTTTAATCCCCTTAGAGAAAAAATGTTTCCGGCTTTTTACTGTAGCAAGTCTTCCTTGTAGCATATCCGGAAAAAGCATAAATCGTTCCCCCACAATCCCTTCATCATATCTAACAAATATTTTAGGATTAAGTTCCCACGTACCATTATGTACAGATTCGTTTCGTAATGATTCTATCATACTTACCAAATCACATTTTTCAAACAACGTATTTTCCGTCTCATTAATCAGCAATTTTTTTCTAAATCCCCACAATACATCTGCACTCTTTATCTTTTTGTATTGTGAAAAATCTGACTGCTTCTCTTGAATTTCATAACATATTTTACACAGAATATCCAAAATAGAATAGGCCTTTATAAAATATGTTTCCAATAATGCAGAAGCACACCTTGAAGCTTCCGATATTATACATATTGTGCCATTTGAATCTGTAAGTCTTTTATATGCATCATTTTCTCTCATGTTAGCCAATGTCATATAATATCTTACAAATGCAGCTTCCATCGCTGACAACAAATTTTGAAGTGTTCCAACTAAGAATTGGCAATCTACAAGATATAGATGTTTATACAAATTAGGTATTTTTCTACTTTCTTCAGCATTTATCAATTCACAAAACAAATCCACATCTATTGCACAGTCAGAATTTTGTCCTGCCTCTTGAACCCATATGGGCAAAACAGCTAGTTCTTCATAATATCTATCTACATCATCAAAATATAAATCTCTTAACACATCATATAGTTTTACCAATTCGCTATCCAATGTATAATTTATCGTATCTCCCGGATATATATACCTATTAGAGTTATCGCCAGCAAGCTCTTGTATTTGGAACTCTGCCAAATCATCAATAAAATATTTTACATCTCCCATTGTACCATTAGTAAAATATGTTTTCATAATTCTCCCCTATAAGCTTTATAATATAATCAAAATACAATTTATAACACAACTTCATATGATACAAATTACAATTTTTTCATCTTCTTAATCATTTCCTCCACAGAAATACGCTCCGCATATCTGCCTTTCCACATAAACTCATTGTAATACTTATAACTCTGCTCTCCTGTCATAAAGGCATTATCAAATGTGGAATTTGCATTTTCCGGCACAATCATTTTAAAACCATGCTCAAATCCGCACTTGATTGTTGCATCGATACAGTAATCCGTCTGCAATCCCACAACTGCCACTGTATGAACATTCTTAGCTTTCAAGTATTCCAACAGCCCCGTTCCCTTAAAAGAACTATTTACCGTTTTATCGAAAATCTTCTCACTCGGCTGTGGACCAAAACCTTCATATATCTCAAAACCCGGTGTTCCCTTTGTCAATTCCGCACCAGCTCCATCATCGTGTCTTACATAAATAACCTCAACATTATTCTCTCTGGCTGCAGCAATTAACGATTTAACAGCACATTCGAACGCATTGAAATTATATAAATCTGGTGTCGTTATTAATTTCTGTGTATCGACTACTAAAAGTACCATTTACGCTCTCCTCATCATAAATATTTCTCTATCACGCTCTGCTCCACAACCTTTTTTCCAAGCAGCGTCATAGCCTGTTTCGGACAATTATTAATGCACCTATAACACATAGTACACCGGTTATTCTGTACCACTTTCTTATCGACAATCTTGATATTATTCATAGGACATAACTTTTCACACTTTCCACAACCTATGCACTTATCTTCATCTACACGCAGTTTATTAGAATAATTCTTTGTCTTATGTCCAAAATACAGTCTTTGTCCAAAGATACCCGCCATGCGATATAATACACCAATTCCCTCCTGGGTTGGTTTCCCTGATTTCAAAAGCTGAACCGACTTGTTAATCTTCTGCTCCGCTTTCTTCACAAGCTCCTTATTCTTTTCCAACGGACGCTTCAACACTTTTTCATCACCTATGCTATCCGGCATTTTTAGATGCAAACCACCTAGTATTTCTGCTCCGTATTTCTGCAAAAGTCGCCCAAGAATGCCTGCACCATCACCACTAAACAATCCCATCGTGGCAATAACAAAAACCTTATTACTCTCCCACAGTTCTTTATTTTCAATTATAAAATCACGCAGTATTTTCGGCACAGTACTATATTGCACCGGACAGGCAAATACAAGCATTTCTTCGTTTTTCACAACCCGGGTAATATTATCGTCTTCTAATGAAAATGCTTTAGTCGCTTCATCATATTCCCTGCAAAACAATTCTGCTGCATATCTGGAATTGCCAGTGCCACTAAAATATATTCCTACCATTTATATCCCAAACTCTCCATTTTATATCGTAGTTTTCTTCTATATTTCATACTTTCTAATTATAACATCTACAAAAAACGACCACAACTAACAAAAACAGCCTGGTCACACTGTAACGAAGCTGTTCTCTTCATCTTTTACTCAACCATCTGCAAATAAATCCACATTGCGGGTTGATTTTCTTTTATCCAATCCATATCATGTTGTTCCAATACCTGCACTGCACCCTTTGCCCATTCATCAAAGTACTTTTGTCCGGTTTCTGCATATAATCGAAGCTTTGCTTCCGGTGCCAAATCATCTAAAAGTATCCTCATCAATTGACCACGCAATCCGTTCTGCTCTCCTTCCATAAATTTATGAAAGATATAGTTTAAACTGTATTGTCCATAATACATAAGTTCTCTGTATTCCAAAGAATGTGCATCAATATAATCTGCCGGATTCGATGCGGTTGCCGGAGATGCTTCCATTTTGTCAAATAATTCTTCTATAACGGCTTCCGTATCTACCTGATAATACTGAACCGCTCTACTATAACACTCTTGTATTTGAGCCACCACATATTTCTGCGTATCCAGAGCATCTTCTTCAATTTCATCCGGAAATTTGTCCCTAATATCCGATACATAATAACTTCCATCTCTGGGAACCCAAAAATCAGTCACCGTATATGTATTATCTGCCACTTCAAAAGTGATGACCACCGGCATATGGCTTCCACCGACTTGATTTAACTTACCTTCCGAATAAGAAAATGACTGTTCCATTGCCATTCCGTATACCATTATTAACTCTTTCGAAATATTCCCATCAGCAATAGGCACTCCGCATAATTCCTCACTATGGAACTCCACAAAGCTGGCACAATGATAGGCACCATCCGGATAATCGGATGCAGTATGTTCAACAATAGCGTTTAATATGGCTGTATCCAAGTAATCCGTCTTGTCCACCATATTATCTATTTCCATTGTTCCCGGTACCTCAATTGCCAGTGCACTTTCGCTAGTCTGAAAATCTATCTTCATTGCGTAAAATCCGGATTTTCCATAGACATAAATGAAATATATTGCCTCATCACGATGATCGCCCCGGACAGCAACCTCCAACTCAAACTTTCCCTGTGCATTACGTTCCAACTCATAAGTTTCTTTTTCTACAATAACTCCGTCCGATGTGTACTTATGATACTCCTCATTAATGGCCAAAACATTTGTATCTGTACCACCATCCACGGTAAATACCAGCTTTCCGGAATGATTTATCGGATTTGGATATAATTCATCATATTTCACTTCGTCACTATTTAGATAATATGTCGGCTCAATGTACGCATTGCAGTCCTCACTAATGGCATTGCAACTTAGGATGTCTGTACGTTCCAAACGAAACAACCATCGGATATAAGAACCTTCCTCCAACACTTCCGTACTATTATCTGCGTCATACCCATAAGTCAGATATACACTTCCGTCTTTTGTCTGAAGGAAATAGTAAAACACATTATTCTCCACATCTATCCTCCACGCCTTATTTATTGTATTTCTAAATTTTGACCATGAATCATTTGAAATAGTAAAGCCGGACATATCGAAATAGTTATCAAAGTTTTCTGTTGTAATCTTTACTTCCTCAATTTTCCCGCTCTGCTGTACCCACTCCGTTGTGCCCTTATCATCCAATACATCACCTGACATGAGCATAGTATAATCCGATGTAAATTGATATCTGGGTGCCGTTTCAAGTGTATAGGCGAACGCATAATGGGATGCATCATTCATAATTTCTGCCACCCTGTAGCTATGACCAAAAGGTTCCGGTGCATACAAATTTTCTTCCTTTGGATTGGATATGCATATCACAATTCCAACAATGCATATCAAAATTGCCCCTAAGGTAACCCAGAAAGTAGGTTTCTTCCACGCTGCCAGGTTTTTGATGCGTCCTTTGGTGTCTACCTCACCAAATGCAAGTGGCATTCCAAACATAATAGCATTATCCGTTGCTAAATTCAGTAAAGAAACGGAATAATCTGCTCGTACATCTTCACCAAGTTTTTTGATAACCGCCTCATCACAACTCATTTCCATGTCCTTGCTAAATAATAGAAAGGCCAGCCAAACAAGTGGATTAAACCAATGGATGCAAAGGGCTACATAGGCAAGTAACTTAAAAATAGGATCCCCTCTGCGAATATGATATTGCTCATGCCTTAGAATATACTCCTGTTCTTGTTCGCTTAATGAAGATAACAAATAGATACGCGGTCTGAATATGCCAAGTACAAAAGGAGTAGTAATGTAGTCCGCAACATAAATATTACCCCTTACCCGCACTGCTCCAACCAGACTCTTTCGTAACTTAACATAAGAAATCATGCTAACGCCTATCATAGCCAAGATTCCAGCCAGCCATATATAGGTCGCAATGCTGACAGGCGCCTCCAAAGGATCTGCTACAAGCTGTTCCGCCCCTTGTGGCAACACATTATTTACAGCATTGTCCAATACCGGAACTGGTAATGTCACTTCTGGATTCTCTGTATGAACGATATTGTTCGGAATATATGCAACCTGACTCACACTATCAGTTGTTTCCACAATTGGGGTATCAAATAAACCCAATACCGATAAGGGAGTATTTATAGCGATAGGGCAAAGCAGACGAAACAGTACAACTGTCCATAACATATAGGAATATATCCTGGGTGCCCGTCTCAGCAGCACTCTGAGTATAAGCACCGTAACAATAATAACACTTGCCGTAAGACTCATATTCAAAATCTTAGGTAATAATTCGTACCAATCCATCTACTCACCTCCTCATACTATCTATCACCTTTTTCAGTTCCTCCACTTCCATATCCGATAACTTCTTTCTGGAACCGAATGCTGCCAAAAAAGCCGGTAATGAACCTTCAAAAGTGTCATCCACAAACTTTTCACTTTGGAGAGCATAAAACTCTTCCCTACTGATTAAGGAAGTAATCATTCGGTCCTTGTTTTGAAAAATTCCTCTTTCACATAACCTTTTTAAAATGGTTAAAGTAGTCGTCCGTTTCCAATTCAATTCAGCTTCCGCGAGTTTCTCCAATTCTACTGGTCGCAATGGTTCATTATTCCATATGATATCTGCAAACTTGGACTCTACTGCTCCTAATCTTATTTCACTCATATGATCACCCCTTTTGTCTACTGTGTGTAGTCTTTTATTTATAGTCTACTATCAGTAGTCATTTTTGTCAACCAATTTTTACTTGTAGATACAACCACTTTATATGTAACATTCTATATGCGTGTTTCCTCGATGAATGCGGCATTCGCCGCATTCTCATAAGCATAAAAAAGCCCAGAAGCAAGCAAGCTTGCTCTGGACTTTTTTACACTTATTTAATGCTTCTCATTGCTAACGCACAATTACTCAATGATAGTAGCAACTCTACCAGAACCTACGGTTCTACCACCCTCACGGATAGCGAAGGTAAGACCCTGCTCCATAGCGATAGGATGGATCAGTTCGATGGTCATTTCTACGTTATCACCAGGCATGCACATCTCAACACCAGCGGGCAGTTCGCAAACGCCGGTAACGTCGGTGGTTCTGAAGTAGAACTGAGGACGATAGTTGTTGAAGAAAGGAGTATGACGTCCACCTTCATCCTTGGTCAGAACGTATACCTGAGCGGTAAACTTTCTGTGGCAGGTTACAGTACCGGGCTTAGCCAGAACCTGTCCTCTTTCGATTTCAGTTCTCTGGATACCACGAAGCAGAGCACCGATGTTATCACCAGCCTGTGCCTCATCCAGCATCTTACGGAACATTTCGATACCGGTTACAACGGTCTTCTTGGTCTCTTCCTTGATACCAACGATTTCAACTTCATCATTCAGATGCAGAGTACCACGCTCTACACGTCCGGTAGCTACGGTACCACGACCGGTAATGGTGAATACGTCCTCGACGGGCATCAGGAAAGGCTTATCAGTATCACGCTGAGGATCAGGGATATAAGAATCTACAGTATCCATCAGCTCCATGATCTTGTCGCCCCACTCGCTCATAGGATCTTCCAGAGCCTTCAGAGCGGAACCCTTGATGATAGGGCAGTCGTTGAAGTCATACTCTTCCAGCTGCTCGGTTACTTCCATCTCAACCAGCTCGATCAGCTCGGGATCGTCAACCATATCACACTTGTTCAGGAATACGATGATGTAAGGAACGCCTACCTGACGGGACAGAAGGATATGCTCCTTGGTCTGAGCCATAACACCATCAGTAGCAGCTACAACGAGGATAGCACCATCCATCTGTGCAGCACCGGTGATCATGTTCTTAACGTAGTCAGCATGGCCCGGGCAGTCAACGTGTGCATAGTGTCTCTTCTCGGTCTGGTACTCGATGTGAGCGGTAGAAATAGTAATACCACGCTCTCTCTCTTCGGGAGCCTTATCGATGTTATCGAAGTCAACCTTCTCGTTACCGGGTACTCTCTCGGAAAGAACCTTGGAGATTGCTGCGGTCAGAGTAGTTTTACCATGGTCAACGTGACCGATGGTACCAATGTTACAATGGGGCTTTGTTCTGTCAAATTTAGCTTTAGCCATTATTTAAGTCCTCCTTAAAATAATTAAACAGTTTCGTAGTTTTATTTTTTTAACTCGCTACCTCTGATTATATTAAATAATCAGAGGTTTTTCAAGTCATTTTATTGATTTAATGCTTATTTTGCTTTTGCAGCAAGAACCTTTTCCTGAACGTTCTTAGGAACGGGCTCATACTTTTCGAAGAACATGGAGTAGTTACCACGACCCTGAGTCTTGGAACGCAGGTCTGTGGAGTAACCGAACATCTCAGCAAGGGGTACGTATGCTTTAACCATCTTACCACCGCCGATGTCTTCCATACCTTCTACACGACCACGACGGGAGTTCAGATCACCGATTACATCACCCATGTATTCCTCAGGCATGGTAACCTCAACCTTCATGATCGGCTCAAGCAGTACAGGAGCTGCCTTCTGCATTGCTTCCTTGAATGCCATGGAACCTGCAATGTGGAATGCCATCTCGGAGGAGTCGACCTCATGATAGGATCCATCATATACGTTCGCATGAACACCCAGTACAGGGAATCCACCCAGGATACCAGCTCTTGCTGCTTCCTGAATACCTTCACCGATGGGAGGAATGTATTCCTTAGGAATAGCACCACCGACAACGGTAGATTCGAATAACAGGGTAGGAGGATCGTTGATCAGAATGTTTGCCTTAGGATCATAGTCAAACTTCTCACAGTTAGCCTCCAGGGGCTCGAACTTAACTTTACAATGACCATACTGTCCACGTCCACCGGACTGTTTTGCATATTTGTATTCCTGATCAACAGCCTTGGTGAAGGTCTCCTTGTAAGCAACCTGAGGAGCACCTACGTTAGCTTCTACATGGAACTCACGAAGCAGACGGTCAACGATGATCTCCAGATGTAACTCACCCATGCCGGCGATGATGGTCTGACCGGTCTCCTGATTGGTATGAGCACGGAAAGTAGGATCTTCTTCTGCCAGTTTTGCAAGAGCCTCACCCATCTTGCCCTGACCGGCTTTGGTCTTAGGCTCGATAGCCAGCTCGATAACGGGCTCAGGGAACTCCATGGACTCCAGGATTACAGGGTGCTGCTCATCACAGATGGTATCACCGGTAGTGGTGAATTTGAAACCAACTGCTGCTGCGATATCACCGGAGTAAACCTTTTCCAGCTCTGCACGCTTGTTCGCATGCATCTGCAGGATACGTCCTACACGTTCCTTCTTGTCCTTAGTAGCATTGAGTACATAAGAACCGGAATTCAGAGTACCGGAATATACACGGAAGTAAGCAAGCTTACCTACGAACGGGTCGGTCATGATCTTGAATGCAAGTGCAGCGAAAGGCTCTTCATCGGAGGACTTTCTCTCTACTTCATTACCATCAAGGTCAACACCCTTAATAGCCGGTACATCCAAAGGAGAAGGCATATACTCGATAATAGCATCCAGGAGCTTCTGAACGCCCTTATTTCTGTAAGCAGTACCGCAACATACAGGAACGGCTCTGCACTCACAGGTAGCTTTTCTCAAAGCAGCCTTCATCTCTTCAACGGAAGGAATTTCACCTTCCAGATACATCATTGTCAGATCATCATCAAGCTCACAAACCTTTTCAATGAGCTCGTCATGATATAAAGCAGCCTCATCAGCCATATCTCCAAGGTCATCGGTAACAGTGATGTCATCACCCTTCTCATCGTTGTAGATATAAGCCTTCATCTCGAACAGATCGATGATTCCCTTGAACTCATCTTCCTTACCGATAGGTAACTGAAGGCAGATAGCGTTCTTACCAAGTCTGGTACGGATCTGATCTACTGCTGCGTAAAAGTTAGCACCCAGGATATCCATCTTGTTGATGAATGCCATACGAGGTACGTTGTAGGTGTCAGCCTGACGCCATACGTTCTCGGACTGAGGCTCTACACCACCCTTTGCACAGAAGACGCCGACAGCGCCATCCAGTACACGAAGGGAACGCTCAACCTCAACGGTGAAGTCTACGTGACCCGGGGTATCAATGATGTTGATACGATGCTCCAGAGCACCGGGCATGGGTTTGGTCTCTTTTTCAAGAGTCCAGTGACAGGTAGTAGCTGCAGATGTAATGGTAATACCTCTCTCCTGCTCCTGAGCCATCCAGTCCATGGTAGCAGTACCTTCGTGAGTATCACCGATCTTATAGTTAACACCTGTGTAATACAGGATACGCTCGGTAGTAGTGGTCTTACCGGCATCGATATGAGCCATAATTCCGATATTTCTGGTTCTCTCTAACGGATATTCTCTTCCAGCCAAGTTTTTTCCCTCCTACTAGAATCTGTAATGAGCAAAAGCCTTGTTTGCCTCTGCCATCTTGTGCATGTCTTCTTTTCTCTTAACTGCAGATCCGGTATTGTTGGCTGCGTCAAGAATTTCGTTAGCAAGTCTGTCTTCCATGGTCTTCTCACTTCTCTTACGAGAGAACATGGTCAACCAACGAAGGCCCAGAGCCTGACGTCTCTCAGGTCTAACCTCGATAGGTACCTGATAGGTAGCACCACCGATACGTCTTGCTTTTACTTCCAGAACAGGCATGATGTTGTTCATAGCCTCTTCAAATACTTCCAGAGCAGGCTTGCCGCTCTTCTCTTCAACCTTAGCAAATGCTCCGTATACGATCTTCTGGGCTACACCCTTCTTGCCATCTAACATGATGTTGTTGACAAGCTTGGTAACCACTTTGTTGTTGTATAAAGGATCTGCTAATACATCTCTTTTCTGAATATGTCCTTTACGTGGCACGGTTCTTCCCTCCTTAACAAATGTTTAACGTTAGATCATAGGTACTCACATGTGTTTCCCCAAGTGTTCGCGCTGTTATATCTGTATCACAGAATTCCAACACTTTTCTTAGTTTCGTTTTTGTGGTACAAAGACGATGTGCGCATCGTCTCCAAAAATCCTCGCGGATTTTCATCGAACTCTCGGTCCGACGTTCAAAACGCCCCGGATACTACTTATTTCTTAGCATCCTTAGGTCTCTTAGCGCCGTACTTGGAACGAGCCTGTTTTCTGTTAGCGACACCGGCGGTATCAAGGGTACCACGGATGATGTGGTATCTGGTACCGGGCAGGTCCTTAACACGACCACCACGGATCAAAACAACGCTGTGCTCCTGCAGATTGTGACCTTCACCGGGAATGTAGCTGGTAACTTCGATTCCGTTGGAAAGACGTACTCTGGCGATCTTTCTAAGAGCAGAGTTAGGCTTTTTAGGAGTTGCTGTCTTAACAGCGGTACATACACCACGCTTCTGGGGAGCAGAAACGTCTGTTGCTTTCTTGTGAAGAGAATTGTAACCCTTCTGGAGAGCAGGTGCAGTAGACTTCTTAACAGAGGTCTGACGTCCTTTTCTTACTAACTGGTTAAATGTTGGCATTCTGTTTCACCTCTTTCTTAAATAGTATAATAGACGCACCTTTTCTGGCACGCTTTAATAGTATACTTGTTCCAACTTCCGTTGTCAACTGGTTATTCGTGAAATTTGCAGGTTTTTTCACGACTTCTCATATTATTATAGCCAAAAAAGGAGCCGTACCGTTTCCGATACCGCTCCATGAAGTATTTCCTGTTATTTTTCTGCCTATACAAGTCCCCTATTCAGGAAAACCTTACAGAATTTCCTTCAGATAACGCTCCAGCGCATCCTGCCAGGAAGGCAGTCTCTCAAAACCGTTCTCTGTGAGTTTCTCCTTGCTCATGCGGCTGTTCTCCGGTCTCTTCGCCTTTGTGGGATACTCGGACGCCGGTACGGGAGCCACATCCACATTCATGCCTGCCTGGCGGAAGATCTCGCAGGCAAACTCATACCAGTTACAGATACCTTCATTGGTCGCATGATAAATGCCGTATTTGTCGGTCAGCACCATGTCCACCAGAAGCCTTGCCAGATCGTAAGTATAAGTAGGAGAGCCAAACTGATCATTCACCACTGTGAGATGATCATGGGTCTTACCCAGATTCAGCATGGTCTTGATGAAATTCTTACCGTTCACACCGAATACCCAGGAGATTCTTACGATAAAATACTTCTCCAGTGTGTTCTGCACTGCCAGTTCACCTTCATATTTGGTCTGTCCGTATACGTTCAGAGGATGGCGCTCATCGTCGGGCTCCCAGGCTCTCGTACCCTCGCCGTCAAATACATAATCGGTACTGATATAGATCATCCTGCAGTCTAACTTCTTGCAGACATTGGCAATATTCTGTGTGCCGTCCGCATTGACCCTGCGGCAGAGCTCCACGTTGTCTTCCGCTGCATCCACTGCGGTGTAGGCTGCGCAGTGAATCACAGCATCCGGTGCTGCCTCACTGATCACTTTTTCCACACCGGCTGCATCGGTGATATCCATGTCCTGAATATCCACGCCGACAGCCTCAATGCCGCGCTTTGTAAGTTCATTTACCACATCATATCCCAACTGGCCCTTTACGCCTGTTACTAAGACTTTCATATTGAATTTACATTCTCCATTCTGCAAGTGTCATCCTCCTGAAACAACCGCAGCATAATTCATAATATGCCACATCCGATTTGTCTCTGTGATATAAGCTACCTCGTGACACCTGCGCCCAAGATAGCAGAATAATGTAAACGATATTTTGGTGAGAAGTTCTAAAACCACATGAATTACAAACCATCTATCACATTATAATAACTTTCCGCTGTTTCCGCAAGTGCCGCCTTATGCTGTTTTTCAAGCTCCTGCTCCAGTCCGTCTTCTTCCAGTGCAAACTTACACAGATCTGCAATCATTTTCTCCGGTTCCTCTTCCGCGTAAATGTGGTCTTCCGCAATGTAATCCTTATTATGTAAGGTTTCCCGGAATCCCAGGATCAGCTGATTATTCAGAAATGCCCGGCTGACTGCAGATACGATCTCGCTCTAATTCCTCGGCGAATACCACATCCCCCTCGGAAAACACACTTGCGCCGCCCAAAGCTACTCCTACTCCGGCAACACTCTTCAAAATTTTGTTTGCTTTCTTTTTTTCCATGCTCTCTCCTTCTTGTACGGACTTCTACCCTATATGCTGTAAAATTCCGCACTTTTCTGAATTCCTTTTACAATTTCCGCTGCTTTTCTGTCCTCCAGATCCGTTACCTGCTTTTTCAATTTCCACAGCTTCCAGCCCCCCTTGCCGGTCTCTGTCAGCAGTCGGATTCTTCTCCGGTAGAACATACAGAGCAATATATATGCCAACGTAACAAACAGCACACTTATACAGATCATGGCAGTGATCGTATCCCCGTAATAGGTGTTATGCTGCACTCCCGCCGCTAATGGTACTGACTCTTCCCGGATCTCCGTGATCCGGTAGCTTATCATTCTTCCCATGGCTGAACAGATCATGATGTTCTTCATAAGCAGTCCTCCTATATGATTCCATTAATTAAGACTGCTCCTCTATTAAAAACGGTTCACATATTTACAATTTTTATCATAATTTATGTAATTTTTTTCGTAAATCGACATTTTTTTATGATTCCTAAAAATCAAAGTTTCTAAAATCAAATTGGTGAATGCCTGCATCGTTATCTTTTTTTCTGACAGACAATATGCTATAATACATTCAAATAATGCATTCAAAGGAAATCATGACACAGGCTTTTAAAGGAGCGACCCTATGATACAGAAAAAGAAATTCATAAAAACCTTCCGTAACACCAAAACCGTTCAGTTAATCCTTCTGCTTTTGTTGGAAGCTGCGTATGTTCTGGTGCTGACCCTGCATCCCGCACTCGGCACACAGCTGTTTGAGAACCGGACACTTTTTATCTTATGCACACTCTCCTGGATTCTTGCTTTATTTAATCTGGTATGGTTATTATATGATTTCTATAAATTGCGCACCTTTGCCGAAGAGAGCCACGCGCTGAATCGCGCAGCTTTTCTGGATCATCTGACCGGCATTCCCAACAGACACGGACTGGATGTGGTCTTTGAGACCTACAACTCCCCGGAATCTCTGGCGCATGTAGCCTGCTATATGGTCACCATCACTAATCTGAAGGAGATCAACCAGACCATGGGGCATGTCGTCGGCGACCAGATGCTGAAGGATTTCTCCGGTATCTTAGAGAGCGTCGGTGATGCTTTCGGTGTGGTGGGACGTAACGGCGGTAACGAATTCTTAATGATCGTCAATCACGGTTCCCATGATACCATGGACTATTTTATCGAAAGTCTGGATCAACAGTTAAAAGAATACAACGTGGAACACAGTAATGCGCCCATTCAGATCAAGTACGCATATATTTTAAATGAAGAAGCACATGCAGAGTATTTCTCCACTCTGCTGACCGAGACATACAATAAGCTCCATGCCTAAGGAACCCGTTAACCAGACAGTGAGACGAACGCATGAAAGATTTGAATATTTCTTACATTGCCGGTCTTGTGATCCGTGCCCAGCACAGCGACTCGGATGCCTTCGCGGAATTGTATGCTCTTACCTATAATAAAGTGTACAACTATACCAGGCATTATCTGAGAGACGACTTTCTCGCTCAGGATGCCATGCAGGAGGTCTACATACTGGCTCTGAAAAACATTGGAAAACTGAATGATCCTACTGTTTTTATTGCCTGGCTGAATCGCATCTGCTTCCATATCTGCTACGATATGACCAAGAAGCAGCGGCCGCAGAACGACTGTCAGACCTTAAATCAGGAGATTCTCGATATTGTACAGGATCCTCACCCGGATACCAACCCGGAGCTGCATTACCAGCAGAAGGATGAATATTCCCGGCTGACGGACGCCTTAGAACAGCTTCCTTTCAATGAGAAGCAGGTCCTGATCATGCGATACTATAACGACATGAAGCTTGAAGAGATCGCGGACGCCATGGAAATCAGCCGCAGCAGCGTAAAACGCTATATTGCCTCCGGACAGGAACACCTGAAAGCCAGCATGAGAGGATAGAAAGGATAATACAGTTATGTTTTTTCATAAAAAGAATCGTTATGAGTTGGACATGCACACTGCAAACAATGCTCTGCAGAATATCCTGTCCACCTGTAACCAGCCGGTCAATACCATTCCTTTTGACAAGCTGGTGCTTCGAAAAAAAATCAATGCAGCTTCCTATAACCGTCTGATCGTGGCTACTGCTGTGATCTTTGTGCTGACTTTTCTGTCGCCCTTAATCATCGTTCCGCTCTCCGAATTTAACGAGAAAGTGTTTGCCCCCGCTCCCGCGGAGCTTACTCTGGATTATGTAGAGAATAATGTTTTAAGCCTTAAGTTTACCGGAGATAACATTCTCTATGACGAGGCTTTTATGGAGACGCTGTCTGGTGAGATCATCGAGCCGCTCTCCGTGGACAGTGCCAAAGGCGTGATCAGTTTTCCTTTCCTTACGGAGGAAGCCAATATTTATGTTCCCGTGAGTGGCGGAGAGACGATACATCTCCTCTTTACCCCCGACAATGTCACAGGAATGGCACAATAACAACAGGATGTTGATGTTTCTATGCAAATACCCGGATCCTTTGCGCGGCTGCGCATTTTATTAATTACATATTGTATCATGGCCGGGTTATGTGCCTGTGGCTCTGCTTCTGACTCTCTGCCTGCAACTGCCCCTGCGACGGACACTTACGATGACCAATTCCCCGCAGTTCCCACTTCTGCGGATACCGGCACAACTTCCCCGGAGGTTGCCTCCCAGGAAGTGGGAAGCACTGCTCCCACAGAGGCTCTGCGGGATGCTACTCCCGTCTGCCTCGTACCGCAGGCCGACGGCACCGCGGTGGTCTCCAACGATGTGGCAGTCATCGACTATTCCCATATGTCGGACGGATATATCTGTGCCAGTTATACCGGCACCTGCCCAAAAGTCAAGCTGCGGATCACCGGTCCCGACACGATTGTCTATACCTACGATCTGCATGGGAACGGCTATGAGACCTTTCCTCTGTCCTCCGGGGACGGCTATTATGATGTGACGATCTATGAGAATATCTCCGGTACGAACTATGCCACCTGCCTGTATGCGGATCTGGAGGTACAGATCAGCGATACCTTCGGACCTTTTCTCTATCCGAATCAATATGTGAATTTCAATGCGGACAGTAAAGTCGTGGCGAAAGGGCAGGAACTTGCCGAGGGTGCTTCCTCGGACCTGGAAGTAATCACCCGGGTATATGACTATATCACACAAAATATCACTTATGATTATGCGAAAGCTTCCGATCCCCCCACCGGATATACTTCCGATGTGGATGCTATCCTGACTTCCGGAACCGGTATCTGTCTGGACTATGCCGCTGTTATGGCAAGCATGCTCAGAAGCCAGCGGATCCCTACCAGACTGGAAGTCGGTTATGCGCAGGATGCCTATCATGCCTGGATCAGTGTATATACTGCGGATACAGGCTGGCTGAACGGTATTATCGAATTCGACGGCAATGTATGGACACTGGTGGATCCCACCTTTGGTGCCAACACCGATGATAAGGCACTGAAGAAGTTCATCGGGGACGGCAGCAATTATATCCTGCAGAAAATGTATTGATCAGCTAAGAAATGAGAGGAAACAAAACGACATGAAGACCACTGAAAAAAAATTACTTTGCAACGAAGAGATTGCTTCTTTCTGCAGTCAGGCTGCCATGCTGTTTCAGGCAGGTATTCCTCCCGTGGAGGGAATGGCAATTCTGCAAAGCGATGCTCAGTCGCCCGAAGGCAAGGCTATCTTCGATGAGATTCTTACCGTGTGCAGACAGGGAGAAAGTTTTCATAAAGCACTGAAAGCCACGGGAGTTTTCCCTGATTACTGCCTGCATATGATCGCTTTGGGCGAGGAATCCGGTAACCTGGATGTATGCATGAGTTCTCTGGCAGATTATTACGAAAAAGAAGATACCATTGCTAACAGCATCCGGGATGCCGTTACTTATCCTTTTATTATGATCGCCATGATGGCCGCTGTCATTGTGGTGCTGGTCAGTCGTGTCATGCCGATCTTCGAACAGGTCTATGTGGAGCTGGGCAGTGAGATGACAGGGTTTGCCGCATCTCTCCTGCACTTGGGCAACCATCTGAACCGTTATTCCTTCATCTTCGTGAGTATTCTGTGTGTGATATTGCTCCTGTATCTTTTCGCTACCAGAACCCAGACCGGCAAACGCGCCACCGCCCGTTTTCTAAACTGGTTCCCGCTCACCAGACGTTTTTACGAAAGTGTGGCCTGCGAGCGTTTTGCCAGCGGTATGGCCCTGACCCTGAGCAGCGGTATGGATACCTACTCCAGTCTGGATATGGTAGCAGCCCTGGTAGGCAATGAAAAAATGAAACAGAAGATTTTAAGCTGTAAGGAGACTATCAGTGCCGGTGCCAATTTTGCCGAAGCACTGACCGGTGCGGGTATATTCAATCATCTGTATTCCCAGATGGTATCCGTAGGTTTCCGCAGCGGTAACGTAGATGTCGTGCTCAAAAAGATTGCCGACCGCTATGAAGAAAATACCAACCGTAAACTGCAGTCCATCATCGCGGTCTTAGAGCCTACACTTGTAATCCTTCTCTCCGTTATTGTCGGATTGATTCTGTTATCGGTCATCCTGCCCCTGATGGGTATTATGACCAGCATCGGATAGGAGTGCTGCTTATGAATCGTTTTGAGCAAAAAAGTATATCCCTTGGACGCAGACTGATTTATCTGCTTCCCATTCTGGCTTTTCTGGTATTGTTTGTTCTTTTTGTACGGGGAATCGGATCGGTCAGTGAATCTACCTTAAGCAAACAGCAGGAAAGTCTGGAGACAGCCCTGGAGCGAAGCATTTCCCAGTGCTACGCCGTAGAAGGCAGTTATCCTCCATCCCTGGAATATCTGAAACAGCATTACGGGCTGTTATATGATGAAGACAGCTTCTTCATTGATTACGAATACTATGGCAGCAACCTTCTGCCGGAGGTCACGGTACTCCGCAGAACCGTTGGCCGTTAAAGGAGTTCTGACATATGAACGATAAGACACAGGAAAAACATTTTATTGTGGATATCTTGTTCGTTTTGGCGTTGTTCGGTGTATTTGCCGTCTCCGCCCTGGCTCTCGTCACCATCGGAGCTGATGTCTACCAGCACACGGTGGAAGATATGAGCGTGAACTATGATAGCCGGACTGCTGTATCCTATATTATGGAAAAGGTGCGTCAAAGTGACACCTCAGATAGTATCTCCTTAACTACATTGGAGGATGTTCCTGCACTCTGTATGCTTTCCCGGATCGATGATGAGGCCTACTGTACCTACCTCTATCTCTATGACGGGCATTTAAAGGAATTGTTCATGCGTGATGGTACTTCCCTCGGTGGGCAGGTTCTGCCAGCCGGCACAGATATTATGGAATTACAGGATTTTACTTTATCCTACGCTGAGGATGACCTGATCTGTGTGTCTCTGCGGACATCTTCCGGAGAGGACCACACGTTTTATATTCATATGCACTGTAGTACCGCTGCAAAATAGAAACTGACAGAAAGGATTCCGAACTAATTATGAAACATTCCAGATCCAGTTTATTTTTAATGGAAATGATCATAGCGATTCTGTTTTTTTCACTGGCCAGTGCTGTCTGCATCCAACTGTTTGCCAAGTCACACCTGTTGAGCACACAGACCGTAAATCAGAATCAGGCGGTCATTCAGGCACAGAATCTGGCAGAATCATATCTCGCTCTGGAAGGAGATCTGAACGCCATACATGACTTATTCTCTTCTTCGGAACTGCTGGAGGAAAATATACTCTGCCTTTCTTTTGACAGCGAATGGCAGCCCTGCTCCACAGAAAATACTGCCTGCTTCCATGCAGAACTTCAGCATTCTCCCTCCATGGAAAACGGTATTATGAAAGCCGAGATTACTGTATATGCTGTCGCTTCCCCGGACTCTCCTATTTACACAATTTCTGTCATGCACCACACCGCAGCAAGGAGGGACACCCATGAGTAATTCTTCTAAGAAAAAACAATTCGGTATGAATATCGGCTCCGCTTCGATCCTGTTAGTATTCGTAATTCTCTGTCTGGTATCCTTTTCCGTGCTGTCCATCGTCAGTGCCAATGCCGACAGCAAACTCAGCGGCCGCGTGCTGGAACGTACCACAGCTTACTATAATGCCTGTAATCAGGCGGAACAGTCCCTGGCGGGTATGGATAAGACATTGCAGCGGATCTACGCATCCAGCGAAAGCGAGGAGGCTTACTTTACTTCCGTCGGACACGGCAAATCCTATGTGATCCCCATTTCCGATCTGCAATCCCTGCAGGTCACCATTGAAATTCTTTACCCGGTCTTCCCGGAGGATACCTTTTACCGGATCACCGCCTGGCAGGTACTGAATACAGATGAACTGTAGATTATGCCTGATTCAATTCCTCTACGGTCTCTGACAATCTCCGGATATCCTCGTTCAATTCCTTCAGATTGTCCAGATTTCTCTGATTCAGTTCCAATGTATTCTGTGCGTTGGCCGTCACTTCTTCTGTGGATGCACTGATAGAGCTGACAGAATCCACCAGGGCTTTCTTGGATTTCTGCATTTCCTCAATGGAACGCACGATCTTTTGGTAATCGGAATCCATAGCCTCGGAAGCCTCCGTGATTCCGCAGAAGAGCTTTCCCGTATCCTCTACCAGACCGTTCTGTCTGGAGAATACCTCAGATAACTGACTCATATCTTTGGTTACTTTCCGGGATCCATCGTTGATTCCCTGGATCTCTTTGCGTATCTTCTCCAGAGAGTCGTTAGTCTGCTCTGATAATTCTCTAATCTCTCCAGCCACTACAGCAAAGCCGCGACCGGCTTCCCCTGCACGGGCAGCTTCAATGCTCGCATTCAGTGACAACAGATTCGTCTGCCTGGAAATATTATCGATCAGTCCCACAATCTGGTTGACATTCTGTATTTTCTCCATAAGTTCATTCATTGCTGCCGTCGTAGATGCGGACGTATCCGCTGTCAGTTTGGCAGAATATCCCAACTGCTTTACATTCTCCGTTCCGCTTTCGATCGCCGTCAGGGTATCACCGAGACTATTATGAAATCCGTCCACAGTCTCCTGAATGGAATCCATATCCCGGCTCATAGCATCAATATAACGGATTTCTTCCTGTACCGCTTCTGCGGTAGAATTGGTTCCGGCACATACCTGTTCCATAGCCTCTGTGGAAGACACAGAGGCGGTACGAAGATGATCTGTTTTCTGTAAAATATTTTCGGAACTGTCAGCGGTATTCTCCGCTACTTTTCGGATCTGCTCCAGCACGGCCTTGCGCTTCTCCTGTGCTGCTTCTATCTCGTCCATCTTACGTCCGGTCATACCGGCATCGATATAGCTGATCAGGCTTCCGTATAATGCCACCAGAAAAACTGCCGCAAGCTGGATCTCAATGTCTATCATGGGAACTGCTTCCAAAGCTCCCGTTGCCTTGACATATCCCAGATACATAATATTGCAGGACACGACACCAACACTGTAGCTGGTCGTATATTTCCACTTATGAAATAACGGAAAAATCATCAGCATCGGAATCATATACACGTACGTCATAGTCGTATTGCCTGTAAACAGGACAAAAATGTATACCACAAAATAACTGATAGGCAGAAGATATTTGACCACTTCCGATTCCGGGTTTCTCTTCTGTATCACCATATCAATAACAGCAGGGAGAATCAACAGCAGCAGAAAAATAGCTGTATATCCTCCGGTACGATTTCCTTTGATAAATTCCACCAGATAGGCCACCGCCAGGACAAATGCGATAAAATCATAGGCGATCAGTACGCAGCGATTGACTGTTCTCTTTTCTGTCAGTTTTCCATGTCCATCAATAATCATAGTTCTTCCCACCCTCTTGACTTATGTATTTTAAGATATAATTCAATTATCTTCTCCGCCTTTTGCGCTGTCAAGATTTTTTCACTATATTGTCAAAAAAGGAGACCTCCTGCCTGCGCAGAAGATCTCCTCTCCTATTTACTGCTTATTTTATTTTCCTGTGCCGGTTTTACTGATTATCAGTTTCTGCTTCCGTATTCACAGCTGCATTTGCTTCTGTATCCTCAGAATCCAGATCAGTTCCATCGCTCAGATTCAACTCTGCATCATCACCGTACATATCACCACTAAAATCAATGGTCTCTACGGCATCGGTGCTCAGTCTGGTGTTACGATATCTCTTCATACCGGTTCCTACAGGAATCAGCTTACCGATGATAACGTTCTCTTTCAGACCGATCAGTTTATCTTCCTTACCCTTGATTGCTGCTTCGGTCAGGACCTTGGTGGTCTCCTGGAAGGATGCTGCTGACAGGAAGGATTCGGTTGCCAGTGCTGCCTTGGTAATACCAAGAATGATACGCTTGCCTTCTGCAGGCTCTTTGCCTTCTGCAATCAGCTTCTCGTTCATCTCTTCGAAATCCAGAACATCTACCAGAGTTCCGGGCAGGAACTCGGTGTCTCCGTTATTCTCGATACGAACTTTCTTCAACATCTGGCGTACCAGGACTTCGATATGCTTATCAGCGATATCTACACCCTGTAAACGGTATACACGCTGTACTTCACGCAGCATGTAATCCTGTACGGCACGGATTCCCTTGATCTTCAACAGATCATGAGGATTTACGCTACCTTCGGTCAGTTCATCACCGGCCTCTAATACCTGTCCGTCCACTACCTTGATACGGGAACCGTAAGGAATCAGATATGCCTTAGATTCACCGGTCTCTTCATTGGTGATCACAACTTCACGCTTTTTCTTGGTATCGCGGATCTCCGCCTTACCGCCGAATTCAGCGATGATCGCAAGTCCCTTAGGTTTTCTGGCCTCGAACAACTCCTCGACACGGGGAAGACCCTGTGTGATATCGTCACCTGCGACACCACCACTATGGAAGGTTCTCATGGTCAGCTGGGTACCGGGCTCACCGATAGACTGTGCAGCGATAATACCAACTGCTTCACCTACCTGTACAGCTTCACCGGTTGCCATGTTGGCACCATAACATTTTGCACAGATACCAACGTGGGAACGACAGGTTAAGATCGTACGGATCTTCACTTCCTCAATAGGCTCACCCTGTGCATTTACGCCAACACTTAAGATCTTGGCTGCACGGCTGGGGGTGATCATGTGGTTGTGCTTTACGATCATGTTACCGTCTTTATCGTAAATATCCTCACAGGAATATCTTCCTGTGATTCTGTCTTTCAGGCCTTCAATGGTCTCTTTACCATCCATGAATGCTTTGACTACCATACCGGGGATCTCTGCCTGACCCTCGCAACAGTCTACCTCACGGATAGAGAGCTCCTGAGATACGTCAACCATTCGTCTGGTCAGATAACCGGAGTCTGCAGTACGCAGAGCAGTATCGGACATACCTTTTCGTGCACCATGTGCAGACATGAAGTACTCCAGTACGTCCAGACCTTCACGGAAGTTTGACTTAATGGGCAGCTCGATGGTTCTACCTGTGGTATCTGCCATCAGTCCACGCATACCTGCCAGCTGTTTGATCTGCTGACTGGAACCACGCGCACCGGAGTCTGCCATCATGAAGATGTTGTTGTATTTATCCAGACCGGACAGCAGTACGTCGGTCAGCTCTTTATCGGTCTCGTTCCAGGTCTCTACAACGGCACGATAACGCTCTTCCTCAGTGATCAGACCACGTCTGAAGTTGCTAGCGATCTTGTCTACGGTAGCCTGTGCGGCTGCCAGCATTTCACCCTTCTTCTCAGGGACGGTCATATCGGAGATGGATACGGTCATAGCTGCTCTGGTAGAGTACTTATAACCGATTGCCTTAACATCATCCAGTACTTCTGCGGTCTTGGATGCTCCGTGAGTATTGATAACCTTCTCCAGGATCTGCTTCAGCTGCTTCTTGCCTACATGGAAATCTACTTCCAGCTTCATGAAGTTCTCGGGATCGCTTCTGTCTACAAATCCCAGATCCTGAGGCAGGATCTCATTGAAGATAAATCTTCCCAGAGTGGACTCTACCGTACCGGTGATTGTCTCTCCGGCTGCATTTACCTTGTGCATACGCACATGGATACGGGAATGTAAGGTGAGTGCCTGATTCTCGTATGCCAGAATTGCCTCGTTTACACTCTTGAAATACTTGCCTTCGCCGATTGCTCCGGGTCTCTCCTGGGTCAGATAGTAGATACCAAGTACCATATCCTGGGAAGGAACGGCTACAGGACCACCATCGGAAGGCTTCAGTAAGTTGTTTGGAGACAACAGCAGGAAACGGCACTCTGCCTGTGCCTCCTGGGACAGAGGAAGATGTACTGCCATCTGGTCTCCATCGAAGTCTGCGTTGAATGCGGTACATACCAGGGGATGCAGTTTGATGGCCTTACCTTCTACCAGGATGGGCTCAAATGCCTGAATACCAAGTCTGTGCAGTGTCGGTGCACGGTTCAGCATAACAGGATGTTCCTTGATAACCTCTTCCAGCACATCCCATACCTGTGTATCCAGTCTCTCTACCAGCTTCTTGGCATTCTTGATGTTCTGGCTGATCCCCTTGGCTACCAGCTCTTTCATTACAAAGGGCTTGAACAGCTCAATTGCCATTTCCTTGGGCAGACCACACTGATAAATCTTCAGTTCCGGTCCTACAACGATAACGGAACGTCCGGAGTAGTCTACACGCTTACCTAACAGGTTCTGACGGAAACGACCGGTCTTACCTTTTAACATATCGGACAGAGACTTCAGTGCTCTGTTGCCGGGTCCGGTAACAGGACGTCCGCGTCTGCCGTTATCGATCAGAGCATCTACAGCTTCCTGCAGCATTCTCTTCTCGTTACGAACGATAATATCAGGAGCACCTAACTCCAACAGTCTCTTCAGACGGTTGTTACGGTTGATGATTCTTCTGTACAGATCATTCAGGTCGGAGGTTGCAAAACGTCCGCCATCCAGCTGTACCATAGGACGAAGATCAGGCGGGATCACAGGGATCACGTCCATGATCATCCATTCGGGCTTATTGCCGGACTCGCGGAAAGCTTCCACAACTTCCAGTCTCTTAATGATGCGGGCACGCTTCTGACCGGAGGATTCCTTCAGTCCGGTCTTCAGTTCTGCTGCATCCTTCTCCAGGTCAATGGCCTGCAGCAGCTCTTTGATAGCTTCCGCACCCATGCCTACACGGAACTTGTTGCCCCAGGTCTCTCTTGCATCCTGATATTCCTTCTCGGACAGCACTGCCTTGTACTCAAGGTTGGTCGTTCCCGGATCCAGAACGATATAGGAAGCGAAGTACAGAACCTTCTCCAGGATTCTGGGAGACAGATCCAGGATCAGACCCATACGGCTGGGGATACCTTTGAAATACCAGATATGGGATACCGGAGCAGCAAGCTCGATATGTCCCATACGCTCTCTACGAACGCTGGCTTTGGTAACTTCTACGCCACAACGATCGCAGACAACGCCCTTATATCTGATCTTTTTATATTTACCACAATGACATTCCCAGTCCTTGCTGGGTCCGAAAATCCTCTCACAGAACAGACCGTCTCTCTCGGGCTTCAGTGTTCTGTAGTTGATCGTCTCCGGCTTTAATACCTCTCCATGGGACCACTCCCGGATTTTCTCCGGGGAAGCTAATCCGATCTTGATGGAATCAAATGTCATAGGCTGGTAGGTTGTTTCATTTTTTGTTTCTGACATTAATGGCACTCCCTTCTATACAAACTATACAAAGCATTAAAATTCATCATCACTGCCGTCAAAGCTATCATCGGTGTAATCGTCGTCAACGTAATCGTCGTCCTCGGAGTTCACCAGTTCACCGTTATCATCGAATTCCTGTGACTGATAGCCCATCTCACCAAGGGAGTTCTTATCGTAATCGTCATCGTACTTACGATCACCTTCCATCTCATAACGGTAATCGGTATCACCGTAATCAACGGTCTCCATGATCTCAACCTCGGTATGATCCTCACGCAGCACTCTGACATCCAGACCCAGTGCCTGCAATTCCTTCAGCAGAACCTTGAAGGATTCAGGGATACCGGGCTCAGGGATATTGTCTCCCTTGATGATCGCTTCGTAAGTCTTCACACGTCCTACAACATCATCAGACTTCACAGTCAGAATCTCCTGCAGGGTGTAGGATGCACCATACGCCTCCAGTGCCCATACTTCCATCTCTCCGAAACGCTGTCCGCCGAACTGGGCTTTACCACCCAGAGGCTGCTGTGTTACCAGGGAGTACGGTCCGGTAGAACGCGCATGGATCTTATCATCTACCAGATGATGCAGTTTCAGGTAATGCATGTGTCCGATGGTTACAGGACCGTCGAAGTATTCGCCGGTTCTACCGTCGCGCAGACGTACCTTACCGTCTCTGGAAATGGGAACTCCCTTCCATACGGATCTGTGGTCTCTGTTCTCGGACAGATACTGCATAACTTCAGGGAGAAGCTCCTCACCATGCTTGCTGGTGAAGGTCTCTCCGGCCCAGGGCTTACCGTCTGCGGTAGTCTCCTGACCCTTTTCCTTCCACTCTGCACTCTCTGCATCGTCGAAAGGAAGATTTACATAATCGTTGGCAAGATCCAACGTATCCATAATGTCTTTCTCGTTTGCACCATCGAAGACAGGTGTTGCCACATTGAAGCCCAGTGCCTTAGCAGCCAGGGAAAGGTGGATCTCCAGGACCTGTCCGATATTCATACGGGAAGGCACACCCAGAGGATTCAGCACGATGTCCAGAGGACGTCCGTTGGGCAGATAAGGCATATCTTCTACCGGAAGCACGCGGGATACGACACCCTTGTTACCGTGACGGCCTGCCATCTTATCACCTACGGAGATCTTTCTCTTCTGTGCAATATAGATACGGACTGCCTGATTTACTCCGGGAGCCAGCTCATCGCTATTCTCGCGGGTAAATACCTTGGCATCCACTACGATACCGTATTCACCGTGAGGTACCTTCAAGGAGGTATCTCTTACTTCTCTTGCCTTCTCACCGAAGATTGCGCGTAACAGTCTCTCTTCAGCAGTCAGCTCAGTCTCTCCCTTAGGAGTAACCTTACCTACCAGAATATCTCCGGCACGGACTTCTGCGCCGATACGGATGATACCTCTGTCATCCAGATCCTTCAGTGCATCATCACCGACACCGGGAACATCACGGGTGATCTCCTCGGGTCCTAACTTGGTGTCACGTGCTTCTGCCTCATACTCCTCGATATGAACAGAAGTATAGACATCATCACGTACCAGTCTCTCACTTAACAGAACAGCATCCTCGTAGTTGTAACCTTCCCAGGTCATGAAACCGATCAGAGGGTTCTTAC
>OGEP01001188.1_pt1 | contig 29982 bp, 29 predicted proteins | sample 1570721 | NCBI WGS metagenome assembly OGEP01 (sample SAMEA2582131, study PRJEB24529) | metagenome | biome: Human gut stool | place: China | collected 2011 | reverse complement strand
CCGGTGCGGCTGTAGCCTGCGGAGCCGGAGCCGCTGCCGGAGCGCCTCCCATTTCTTCGACTTCTACTTCATATGCTTTTCCATTGACGGTAACCTTGAATTTTTTCATATATAATCCTCCTGGATTTAAATATTCACTTCATTAACGACTCATACCACCCAGGCGGGCTGCCATAGCCCAGTTTTCCCGATGGCGTTTATAACTGCGTTTCTGCGGACGAATAGAACGGATTGCCGACGGCGGATAGCCATAGGCGGCAACAGCGGCCATGATGACGGCGACGACTTCATCGTCTGGGCCATCTTGAGAACCTTGGGGGGCCGTTTCTTTTACGACAGCCATCGGCCGGGCTGCGACGACAGCTGGCTGGCGCTGGCCGACAGGGACGACGGGATGCGTCAACTCCGGTTTTTCCTCTTCTTCCGGTTCCGGCGGGACCGTTTTTTCCGCCTTGACAGCGTCCTTCAAATCCTGTACAGCTTCGGCCAGTTCCTTGACGCTCTGCTGAAAGTCGGCAACGTCCTTCATCTTGTCTTCCAGAGCGCGGAAGCGGGTATTATAGTACCGACTCAGGACCAATGTCATGGCGACCAGCAGGATGATGACGGCAAATTGAATTTCTATCATACAGCAGCCTCCTTATAACGGCATGTTGCCGTGTTTCTTCGACGGCCGTTCTTCCCGCTTGCTGTAAAGCATGGCCAGGGCGCTGATGATGCGCGGACGCGTTTCCTTCGGTTCGATGACGCAATCGATCTGGCCGTGTTCGGCTGCTTTATAGGGCGTCGAAAATTCATTGATATATTCCTGTTTCTTCTTTTCCTTTTCCGGGTCGTGCTTGAAGATGATATTGGCTGCACCATCGGGGCCCATGACGGCGATTTCTGCCGACGGCCAGGCCATGACCATGTCGGCGCCGAGCTGGCGGCAGCACATGGCGATGTAGGCACCGCCGTAGGCCTTGCGGGTGACGACGGTGATCTTAGGGACCGTCGCTTCACAGTAAGCATAGAGCATCTTGGCACCGTGGCGGATGATGCCGCCGTATTCCTGAGTCGTCCCAGGCAGGAAGCCCGGTACATCGACGAAGGTGACGACAGGGATATTGAAGCTGTCGCAGAAGCGGATGAAACGAGCCGCCTTGTCCGATGCGTTGATATCCAGGCAGCCGGCGAGGAACTTCGGCTGGTTGGCGATGATGCCGACGGTCTGGCCGTCAAAGCGGGCGAAGCAGGTGATGATATTGAGGGCATAGTTTTCCAGGACCTGGAAGACATTGCCGTCGTCGACGCAGGATTTGATGACGTCGAGCATATCGTAAGGCATGCTGCTGTCGTCGGGGATGACCGAATTGAGGCTTTCGTCTTCGCGGTTCGGGTCATCGTCCGATTCGACGACCGGCGCTTCTTCCATATTGTTGCTGGGCAGGAAGTCGAGGAGGGCCTTGATCTTTTCGATGCAGTCGTCTTCATTTTCACAGGCAAAGTGAGCCACGCCGGAAATAGAGCTGTGCGTCATGGCGCCGCCCAATTCTTCGGCCGTCACTTCTTCGGCCGTGACCGACTTGATGACGGCCGGGCCCGTGAGGAACATGTCCGACGTATTCTTGACCATGAAGACGAAGTCCATCAGGGCCGGGCTGTATACGGCACCGCCGGCGCAGGGCCCCATGATGACGGCGATCTGCGGGATGACGCCCGATGCAGCCGTATTATTCATGAAGATGCGGCCAAAACCGGACAAAGCATCGACACCTTCCTGGATGCGGGCACCGCCGGAATCATTGATGCCGATGACAGGGGCTCCCATCTTCAGGGCCATTTCCTGCATCTGGGCGATCTTATGAGCGTGCATTTCGCCGAGCGAACCGCCTTCGACCGTAAAATCTTCGGCATAAGCGAAGACCAGGCGGCCGCGTACCGTACCGTAGCCGGTAACGACACCGTCGCCGGGGATTTCCTTTTCCTGCATGTTGAAATTCATGCAGCGATGATGGATGAACTGCCCCATTTCCGTGAAGCTGCCTTCATCAAATAACTTAGCCAGCCGTTCGCGGGCTGTCATCTTGCCTTTTTTATGTTGCGAATCAATTCGCTTCTGACCGCCGCCCATCTCGATTTTCGCGAGCTTTTCATGGAGCTGGTCAATCTTTTCCTGAACTGTAGCCATTCTTATACCTCCAGTACCAAAGTATGTTATCAGGTCACATAACAATAAATTATATCATAGAATATCCAAATTTTATAGTCTTTTAGTCGTCAAACTCCTATTTTTCCGGGCTGCCGTTGACGGCCTGCCAGACCTGGGCGACGAACTTGCCCGCTGCCGGGGACATTTCCTGGATATCTGGGACGGCGATGCCCAGCGAAATCGACTGGGCCGGGGCCAGAGGCCTAAGTTCGACGCGGCCAGCCCACTTCTCCGTCGTCAGGCGGTTGTTGACGCTGATTCCCAACCCCTCTTCGACCATGCAGTACGCCGTATACGGGTCTGTCGTCGTAAAGCGGACATCGGGCTGGACCTGATTGGCTGCCAGGAAGCGGTCGATATCCGTATCGTGATCCGGCAGAGGGATGATGAAAGGCGCGCCGTTCAGCCATTCTACGGGAATCTCCTTTTCCGCAGTCCAGGGATGATCCGGCGGCAGCCAGACGACGAGCTCATCGTCCTTCAAGGGAATCCAGTCATAGGCCACATCCGCTCCGGGCTTGGCGGCCAGACAGCAGTCGACGGCCTTCTCATTGAGCCACTGGGCCACTTCCTGATTCGTCCCTTCTAACAAATGGACTTCCACCTTGGGATACTGGGCCTGGAAACGGCGCAAAATCTTCGGCAGCCACGCCGCGGCGACACTATAATAACTGCCGATATTGAGGACCCCGGCCAGGACGCCTTGAATGGCCGCCCCCAAGTCGGCGGCCTTTTGCGAAGCCCTGACGACTTCCTGAAAGACCGGCACCATCTGCTGGCCATTGGCCGACGGCCGGACGCCCTGCTTGTTGCGCACGAGCAGAGGAAAGCCGATTTCCTTCTCCAGCGAACGGATCATACGGGTCATCCCCGACTGGGTATAACCCAGTTCCTTGCCGGCCGCCGTCAGACTGCCATATTGGATCGCCAGGAGCAAAGCCTGACATTTTATACTATCCATATCACTTATTCACCCATTTCGTCATGACATACATGCTAAATCACCGTTTGTGTCATATCTTATTGTACCGTATAATAAGGCCATCCGTAAAGGATTAGACCCAAAGGAGGACCCATTATGACTACTTTATTACCCTTCGCCTCAGACTATATGGAAGGCGCATACTCGGGACAGCCATGAATTCCTATGCACAAGGCCGCTGACCGTGTATTTTTTTTGCAGCATGTGTTCTTTTCCATCGCCTGTATGCGATTTCGTAGGGGACGCCTAAAAGGCGTACCGCCGTGAATCCCGTGTACAGCCGGAATTTATGACGAGTGGCACACGGTCGTAACACAATCATGAATCTGTCGCAGCGGAACACCGCATCTGAATCCGCGGCGGCCTGCGAACTGCGGCCTGCGAACTGCGCCTATAATTCCCCCCTGTTTTGTTGAAACATATAACGTTTAACGTCAATTTACTTGAAATTTTTTGCGAAAATCATTTGACAAAGTCCGTTTTTGATGGTAGACTTACGTCAACAACTTGATAGTGTTGCAATGAAGAGAAGAGTACACGATAGGAATTGGCACAGAGAGTTCCCATTTGGTGAGAGGGAATGCAAGGGTCATCGTGGAAGATGGACTCCGAGCAGATTGGTCGAACAGTTAGGCCGTCCGGGCGTGCCCGTTACAGCACTATGGTATTCAAGGCTCATTTGCCTGCGTACCTGAAGAGGCTCATCCTGTGAGGGATGGGTGAAATTGGGTGGTATCACGGTGCTTCCGTCCCTTACTTGGGACGGGAGCCTTTTTTGTTACAAGGCTTTCAAGTTTATATTACATTATATATTTTTTAATATTAGGGGGAAATGTATTATGAGCGAAAACACAAACTACAAATTCGAAACATTACAGCAGCATGCAGGTCAGGTACCGGATCCGGCAACGGGTGCCCGCGCCGTTCCTATTTACCAGACCACATCTTATGTCTTTAAAGATACACAGCAGGCCGAAGACCGCTTCGCTTTGAAAGACGCTGGCTACATCTACAGCCGTCTGACCAACCCGACGCAGGACGTCCTGGAAAAACGTATCGCAGCCCTCGAAGGCGGCACAGCCGGTTTGGCCACGGCCAGCGGCGCTTCGGCTATCGCCTACTCCATCATCAACCTCGCCGGTGCCGGTGACGAAATCATCGCCGCTCCGACCTTGTACGGCGGCACAGTCGAACTGTTCAGCGAAACCTTCAAACACCTCGGCATTACGACGCACTTCGCCGATCCTGACGACCCGCAGTCCTTTGCCGAATACATCAACGACAAGACCAAAGCCATTTACCTCGAAAGCCTCGGCAACCCGGCCATCAACATTCCGGACTTCGAAGCTATCGCCAAAATCGCACACGACAACGGCCTTCCGGTCATCGTCGACAACACCTTTGCTACGCCGTTCCTCTTCCGCCCGCTCGAACACGGTGCTGACGTCGTCGTCCATTCGGCTACGAAATTCATCGGCGGCCACGGCACGACTCTCGGCGGCCTCATCGTTGAAAACGGCAAATTTGACTGGGCTGGCTCGGGCCGTTTCAAAGAATTCGCTTCGCCTGACGAATCCTACAATGGCGTCAACTTCGCCAAGGATATCCCTGGTGCCGGCTTCGTAACCCGTATCCGCGCCAAAGCCCTCCGCGACCTCGGTGCCTGCATCAGCCCGTTCAACGCATGGCTCCTCATCCAGGGCCTGGAATCCTTGTCCCTGCGCATCGAACGCCACGTCGCTAACGCCCAGAAGATCGCCGACTTCCTGGAAAACCATCCGAAAGTCGCTAAAGTCAACTATCCGTCCCTCCCGTCTTCGCCGTACTACAAACTGGCTCAGAAATACTTCCCCAAGGGAACCGGTTCGATCTTCTCCTTTGAATTGAAAGACGGCTATGCAGCTGCCCGTAAATTCATCGACAATGCGGACATCTTCTCCGACCTGGCTAACGTCGGCGACTCCAAGTCCCTCCTCGTTCACCCAGCTTCGACGACGCATCAGCAGCTTTCGGAAGAAGCTCAGCGCGCCTGCGGTATCACACCGGGCACGATCCGTATCTCTGTAGGCCTCGAAAACATCGAAGACCTCCTCGCCGCTGTTGAAAAAGCACTGGCAACCATCTAAGACTACTGTAAGGAGAAATGCACTATGCCTATTAAAATTGCTGACGGTCTTTCCGCCAAGGAAAAACTTCACGAAGAAGGTATCTTCACCATCGATAAGGGGCTGGCCCTCCATCAGGATATACGGCCGCTGCGCATCCTTATCCTCAACCTGATGCCTTTGAAGAAACCGACAGAGCTGCAGCTTCTCCGCCTCCTCGGTGATTCACCGCTCCAGGTCGAAGTGGACTTCTGCCATACGGACAGCCATGAGAGCACCCACACCGACCCGTCTTATTTAGAAGAAAATTACTACGTCTTCGATGAAATCAAGGATAACTACTACGACGGTTTCATCATCACCGGCGCCCCGGTCGAACAGATTCCCTTCGAGTCTGTCGACTACTGGCCGGAAATGAAGACTTACTTTGAATGGGCCAAGACACATGCCTTCTCGACGCTCCACTTCTGCTGGGGCGCCCAGGCAGCCCTGTATTACTACTATGGCATCGAAAAGCGTCTCCTGCCGGCCAAGCTCTTCGGTATCTTTGAATACCAGCTGACCCAGAAGCACCATCCCCTCCTGCGGGGCTTCGATGACCGTTACTTCATCCCCCAGTCGCGGCATACGGCGATCAACGACATCCAGGTCTACAATACGCCGCAGCTCGACATCCTCTCACGGTCCGTCGAAAACGGCATCAACATCATCGGTACGCCGGATCACCGCCGTTTCTTCGTCCTCGGCCACTTCGAGTACGACCGGCGGACCCTGGAAGAGGAATACCTGCGGGATAAGAAAAAGGGCCTGCCCATTGCCGTGCCCAAGAACTACTATCCTGGTGACAACGATACCAAGCAGCCGTACTTCACGTGGTGCAGCTACGCTCACCTGTTCTATCACAACTGGCTGAACATCGTCTATCAGGAAACACCTTATGATTTACAAGCCATCGCCAAGGTCCATCCTTGCGCGCATTAAAAAAAAGCTGTCGCTTATGCGACAGCTTTTTTAGTTGTGAGTTTGTAGTTTACAGTTTATAGTGGATGGCTAAAAATTTAAAACTATTTTCTACAAACTACAAACTTTGAACTACAAACTATTTTTATTTTCGACGAACGATTACTTCGTTCCGAAGATGCGGTCGCCGGCATCGCCTAAGCCGGGGACGATGTAGCCTTTGTCGTTGAGTTTGTCATCGAGGGCAGCGACGTAGATGCGGACGTCGGGATGGTCGGCGTTGACTTTCTGGACGCCCTGGGGCGCTGCGACGAGGCACATGAGCTTGATATTCTTGATGCCTTTTTCTTTGAGCAGCGTAATGGCAGCCGATGCACTGCCGCCGGTAGCCAGCATGGGGTCGACGATGATGAAATCACGGTCTTCTACATCGGGCAGCTTGCAGTAGTATTCGACCGGTTCCAGCGTCTGCGGGTCGCGGTAGAGGCCGATGTGGCCGACTTTGGCCGTCGGGATGAGGTTGAGCATGCCCTGTACCATGCCCAGGCCGGCGCGCAGGACCGGGACGATGCCCAGTTTCTTGCCGCTGATCTGTTTGCCCGTCATCTTGGCGACAGGCGTTTCGATTTCGACGTCTTCCAAGGGCAGGTCCCGTGTGATTTCATAGCCCATGAGCATGGTGATTTCTTCCAGGAGGTTGCGGAAATCCTTCGAACCCGTTTCCTTTTTCCGCATGAGTGTGACTTTGTGCTGAATGAGCGGATGATCCATTACTTGTACGTGCATGTGTGAAATCCCCTTTCCTATTTATCCATTTCTGCAATCTTGGCGACGCGGACAGCGTGGCGGCCGCCATCAAAACCAGTGGAGAGGAAGATACGGACGATTTCTCTGGCCAGGCCCGGGCCGATGACACGGCCGCCCATGGTCAGGATGTTGGCGTCATTGTGGCGGCGGCAGTATTCTGCCGAGAAGCAGTCGTGGCAGAGAGCGGCCCGGATGCCGTGAACTTTGTTGGCAGCAATGCCGATGCCGATACCTGTGCCGCAGACGAGGATGCCCCGGTCGAAAGTGCCGTCAGCGACGGCTTCAGCGACTTTCTTGGCAATGTCCGGATAATCGCAGCGTTCGCCCGTCAGGGTGCCGTAATCGGTGAATTCAATGCCTTGTTCCTTCAAATATTCTTTGATGTTTTCTTTCAGGTCAAATCCGCCGTGATCGGCGCCGAGTACTAATTTCATAATCAATTCCTCCCATATATGCTGATAAATTCAGTTTTATTATACCCCTTTCGGAGTCATGTGAAAAGGTTTAACCGACGATGACCACGTGGCCGCCGGCGGCTTTCTTCATGCGGTTCATGATAGCCAGGCCCAATCCCTCATCGTCGATGCCTTCGGCCAGGATGATATCGACCTGGTCGCTGTCGAAGGACAAGAGGCCCGTGTAGAGCTGGTTGGCCAGGGCTTCCTTGTCGCCATGGCGGCCCCAGATATACATATCTTTATGCGGGAACGAGGCCCCAACTTCTTCGCTGACCAAAAAGCCGACGGTCTTGCCTTCGCCCTTGGCCTGGTCGTATAAGGCCTGCAGTTTTTCCGTCACCTTGTCGACAGGGCCGACGACGACGGTCATCGGTGCCGACGGCGCATAGTGGCGGTACTTCATGCCCGGCGCCTTGGGGACGCCCTTGCCCGTGACCAGCGTCGTATCGAGCTGGACATGGGGTACGACTTCCTGAAGCATCTCGACAGTGACGCCGCCGGGACGCAGGATGGTGACGCCGTCGTCGCCGTTACATTCGACAATCGTCGATTCGACGCCGATGTGGCAGGGCCCGCCGTCGATGACCATGTCGACACGGCCGTCCATGTCGTGCATGACTTCTTCGGCCGTCGTCGGGCTGGGCCGGGTCGACAGGTTGGCACTGGGACCGGCTACGGGGACGCCGGCACAGCGCAGGAAAGCCCGGCAGATATCGTGGTCCGGGCAGCGCAGGGCTACCGTATCGAGGCCGCCCGTCGCCGCATCAGGCACGATGGGCTTGCGCGGCAGGACGATGGTCAGCGGTCCCGGCCAGAAGCGGTCCATGAGCTTCTGTGCCGTCGGCGGGATGACAGCCGCTGCCTGGCGGGCCCCTTCTTCGTCGGGTACGGTCAGGATGAGCGGGTTATCGCTGGGCCGGCCTTTGGCGACGTAAATACTGCGGCACGCGTCGGCGTCGAGGCCATTGGCACCGATTCCGTAGACCGTTTCCGTCGGAAAGACGACCAGGCCGCCGTCGCGGATGATCTGGCCCGCTTCTTCGAGGATGGCTTTCTGTTTCTCTATATCCGTAATTTCTACAAGTTTCGTCTGTTTCATCGTCTCTACTCTTTTCTGGAAAATACGAGGACCCTGTCGATGCCGCCGTAATCCTTGACGGTCTGTTCGTGGTCATAGGCACCATGGCGGCAGAAAATGGCCGTCACATCCTCGGCCTGGCCGGCGCCGATTTCGACGGCGCAGTGGCCGCCGGCCTTGACATAAGCTGGGCTGTCTGCGGCGATGCGGCGATAGAATTCCAGTCCGTCGTCACCGCCGTACAGGGCCAGGGCCGGGTCGTGGCGCACTTCCGGCTGGAGCTGTTCCATATCGCCTTTGGTCAGGTACGGCGGATTGGACACCAGCCAGTCACAAGCGCCTTGCGGAACCTTGGTGAATAAATCGCTTTCGATCCAGGTCACGCGGCCGTCGAGGCCCAGGGTACGGCCATTTTCAGCGGCTATGGCCAGGGCCTTGGGCGAGATGTCGACGCCCGTCCCCGTGGCCTGCGGCAGATAGTGGAGCAGGCTGAGGATGATGGCTCCGCTGCCCGTACCGATGTCGATGATGGCCGGCGCCGTCCCTTCGGCAGCGGCGACGACAGTCTCGACGAGCATTTCCGTTTCCGGCCTGGGAATGAGGACGTCTTCACTGACCTTGAAATCGAGGCCCATGAAGGCCTTGGTACCCAGGATGTGGGCCACGGACAGGCGGTCAGCCCGCTGTTTGACCATCGCCCGGTAGGCGGCCAGTTCTTCACCGTTCATGGGTTCGTCATAATGGGCGTACAGGTAGATGCGCTCTTTATGCAAGACGTGGGCCAGGAGGATTTCCGCATCGAGGCGCGGCGAATCGATGCCTTTGCCGGAAAAGTACTGTTGCGTCCATTGCAGCAAGGCACCGATAGTCCAAATCTTATTCATCTTCGGCTTCTTTCATCAATTCCGCCCGGCGGGCTTCGGCCAGGGCCTGGATGAATTCGTCGATATCGCCGTTGAGGATGTTATCCAGCTTGTACAGGGTCAGGTTGATGCGATGGTCCGTCACGCGGCCCTGCGGGAAGTTATACGTGCGGATACGTTCGCTGCGGTCGCCCGTACCGACCTGGCTGCGCCGTTCTTCTGTCAATTCGGCATCGGCCTTCTGCTGGGCCTGGTCGAGGAGACGGGCTTTCAGGACGCGCAGGGCCTTGGCACGGTTTTCCAGCTGGGACCGTTCATCCTGACATTCGACGACCATCCCCGTCGGGATATGGGTCATGCGGACGGCAGAACTCGTCTTATTGACGTGCTGGCCGCCGGCACCGGAGGCGCGGAAATAGTCGACGCGGACGTCGTCCATGTTGAGGTCGATTTCGACGTCTTCCGCTTCCGGCAGGACGGCAACGGTTGCCGTCGACGTGTGGATACGGCCGCCGGCTTCGGTGACGGGCACGCGCTGGACGCGGTGGACGCCCGATTCATATTTCAACTTGCCATAGACGCCAGAGCCTTCGACGGAGAAGACGACTTCCTTGAAGCCGCCCAGTTCCGGGGCGTTGGAACTGATGATGCTCGTCTTCCATCCCGGCTGTTTTTCGATGTATTTCATGTACATGCGGAACAAGTCGCCGGCAAAGAGGGCTGCTTCGTCGCCGCCGGCTCCGGCGCGGATTTCCATGATGACGTTCTTGTCATCCCGCGGGTCCTTGGGCAGCATGAGGACGTGCAGCTGGTCTTCCAGGTCAGCCTGTTCCTTAGTGAGGCCGTTCATTTCTTCCTTGGCCATGGCGATGAGGTCGTCGTCGCTGTCGGGATCGTCGATGATTTCCTTGTCGCCGTCGATGGTGCTGGTAATGTCTTTGTATTTGCGGAATGTTTCGACAATCGGCATCAGCGAAGCGTGTTCCTTGGTCAGTTTCTGCCATTCATCCTGACGGGCGATGACAGACGGGTCGCTGATCTGCTGTTCCAGGTCCATGAATTTATTTTCTACGGCCTGGACTTTATCCATAAAAGAGCTCATAAGGTCCTCCTCATTTCAATTCGTTCGATTCATTTTCTTCATCAGCCGGCTTGGCGGCGTTGAGGGCTTCGATAGCCACTTCGATCTGGTCGGCATGGGGTTCCCGCGTCGTCAGATACTGGAGCCACAGGCCCGGACGGAATAAGGCTTGAATGACCGGATTCTGGGTGCGGCCGGCGAGGCGTATCATTTCATAACTGATACCGGCGACGACGGGCATGAGCAGCACGCGGGACGCAATGCGTTCGACGAGATTCGGCCAGCCCAGGAAGGCAAAGACGAAAATCGACACGACCATGACGATGAGCAGGAAATTCGTACCGCACCGCGGATGGAGGCGGCTGTGGCGCTTGACGTTCTCGACGGTCAGCTCTTCTCCCGATTCATACGTCCAAATGGTCTTGTGTTCGGCACCATGGTATTCAAAGACGCGGCGGATATCCGACGTCAGGGAAATCCCCCATATATATAATAGAAATATAGCGAGGCGCAGGACCCCTTCGACGACGTTCAGGCGAAAGGCACTGTCGGCCACGCCGGGAATGAACTTGGCTGCATACGTCGGGATGGCCAGGAAAAAGACGATGGCCAGGACGACGGATACGGCCATGGTCAGGGCCATCTGCGTGTTCGACAGCTGCTCATCTTCTTCACCGGCAGCCTGGGCCGAATAGGACAGGCTCTTCATGCCGTATACCAGGGATTCGCACAAGGCGACACTGCCCCGCAAAAAAGGCTTCTTCAAAATCGGATACCGTTCGGTAATGGAGTGAACGGCGTCTTTCTTTACAGTAATTTCACCGGACGGCGTCCGCACTGCTGTGGCAATGCTGACAGGACCGCGCATCATAACCCCTTCGATGACGGCCTGGCCGCCGACGTACGTCTTCGGTTTCTTCAAAGAGTTGCCTCCATTTCTGTACATACAAATAGAGCAGAGCATTTCTGCTCTGCTGCCCACTTGTACTGCTGCTTATTTAGCTGTTTTACCATAACGTTTATTGAACTGTTCGATACGGCCGCGAGCCTGCTGAGCGCGCTGCTGACCCGTAAAGAACGGATGGCATTTGGAGCAAATTTCAACACGCAGTTCCGGTTTCGTAGAACCTGTTTCAAACGTATTGCCGCATGCGCAAGTAACTTTCGCATTCGGGTAGTACTTCGGATGAATACCTTCTTTCACCACTTACACCTCTTTCTGTATCAATCATTCAAAACCTATGCTAGAATAGTTTAGCACATTGGCCCTTGAAATGCAAGGATTTTTTTCCCGCAAAAGGCGATGCCGTATTTCCATACACGCTGAATTCCACGCTGGCGGAATTCCGTCACGTATTCTCTTTCTTCAATCTGCTGCAACGCCTCTTTGGCCTTCTCTGCCATATCCGCTTCACTGGCAGCCACTTTGAATTCCATGATGACGCCGGCCTTGGCTATATCTTTTGGAATAATCGCCAAGTCGAAGCGGCCGTACCCGCTTTCCCGGTTCGATTCGACCGTATAGTCCTTTCCCAGGAACAACGCCGTCATGCCCAGCATGAACCCGTGATAAAAGCTCTCCTTATTGGCCGCATCATAGACACTGACAACGGCTTTTAAGATCTGCTGTAATTGCAGTTCAAAGTTTTCAGCATCCCCATCCAAGAGGTAATCGAACAAATCATCAAAGGTATTCTTATTGACATCCTTGGCTAAGGTATTCAGGATTTCCGTACTATAGAGTTTCCGTATTTCTGCATTGGGAATCTGCAGGGCATACCGGTCATCAGTCAGTGATAAGGCTCGGTCTACGGTCAAATACCCCGTCGTCAAGAGCAGCGTAAATAAGGCCCCCTGGTTTTGGCCTATCTCCGGATAGATGACGCTCTCATCCAAGGTGACGCGGACGCTCTGACCTTCTAGTAAAGCATATACCTGCTTTATCCGCAGCGCATCGGCATGAGACAAGAGGAAGCGTAAAATCCCATTGCCCGACGTCCGGACCCAATAAGGGCGGGGATAGCAGTCATTGGCCACGTAATTGATGACCGACCAGGGATTATAGATTTCACTTTCGCCGATCCGATAGCCATCGTACCAAAATTTCAATTCCTCCAGATGGTCCTGTAATTGCAACGCCGCCAGCAGCGATTGCACCTCTTGAGGCGTAAATCCAAAGACATCGCTATATCGGCTGCATAGCACAGAATAAACATCGAAATTATTCAAGCCACTGAAAATACTCTCTTTCGCTACGCGCAAGACCCCCGTAAGGACGGCAAAATCCAGATTATCATTGGATTTCAGGACACTGCCCAGGAACTGTTTCATAAAAGCGATGCAGTCTTCGTAAAAACCGCCTTCCCAGGATTGCTGGATAGGTGCATCGTATTCATCCATAAGGACGATGACTTTCTTTCCATAATACTGGCGCATCATGAGCAGCAATAAGGCTAACGCATTGGCCAGACCCGCTTTAGTCGCCTTTTTCGTCACAATATCCTGGAATTTTTTGATGAGTTCTGGCTGTACCCTGCTTCCTTCCCGTAATTGCGTATGCTGCAAGAAAAGAGCCTGTAAATACTCAGCCCACATATCCAGCATATCCGGCCAAGAACGACAGGAAAAATCTTTCAAAGACAAGAACAGCACCGGATACTGGCCGCGATGGGCCATGTAGGCAGCGCCGGCCTTTTCGATTGCCAGTCCGTCGAAGAGATGGCGGCTCTGTGCTTCTTTTTCAATAGAAAAGAAATGCTCCAGCATACTCAGGGTCAAGGTCTTGCCGAACCGCCGCGGCCGCGTAATCAGCGTCACTGCACTGTGCCCGTCGATGAGCTGGCGGATAAAATCCGTCTTGTCGACGAAATAATAATGCTTGCTCCGTATATCAAAAAAATTATCGACACCAATCGGCATCTGCCACTTCATACCATCACCTTCTTTCATAGGCGGGGCCTTCTCCTGTTCTTTGTCTTTTATTATAACAAGAATCACGAGAAACAAAAAGAGGAGCCACGCCATGAAGGGCTCCCCCTCAGGCATGACTCCTAACGCCTTACACTTCTACGATTTTGACGTCTTTGACATATTTCCCCTGGCTACGCAGCCACATTTCGATGCCCTTCCCGTAGACTTCCGCTTCCAGCTGGTACGTCCCGTTATCTTCACTCAGTATCTTCGCCGTCGGCAAACGGTCCAAGATGGCGTCGATATCATAACCCGTATAGGTGAAGGTGACGCGCTGCAGGCGTCCGCCGTACATGAACTGGACGCGCTTGCGGAACTCGCCTTCCTGGAAACGCCGGTTATAAGGAATGTGGAACGTCTCTTTTTCGACATCCAAGGTCTTGATCCGGTCCAAGCGGTAAATCGTCGGCGTAATATCCCGGGCACTTTCATAGATTTTTTCGATATCCTTATCGTCGATGAAGGCGATGAGATAAAAATAGTATTCCGAAAAGAGCAGTGCCAAGGGCTTCAGCCGCCGCTGGACAATTTTCCGGTCCTTCAGCCGGCCATAAGCCACATCGACATAGCGGTGCTGCTGGATGGCCTCACCGAGATGCCACATGGTGTCGAGGAAACTCGTCCGGTGCCGCGGTTCAACGTAGTGGAAGGCCTCATTATTGACCAGGCGGGTCACCATGGCCTGATTCGACGCCGGCACGCAGCAGGAAATCACCTTGCGCAACATCTCTTCCATTTCCGTCTTGACGAAAGCCCGGCTATCGAGCAAAATCTTGCATAATGCCAAAATCTCACTGTTCGACAACTTCTGGACCTGGCCGCCTTCCATGCGGTAGCCCTTTTCCACATAATCATAGACAATATCACAAGGCGTCCCGTCGCCGACAGCCATGCCATTGCGGCAAAACGCCCGGATATCTTCAATATCCCGCTGGATACTGCGCTCATTCACACCATACTGCTGGGCCGCCGCCGGCTTCTGAATCGTCTGGCCAGCCAGCAGCTGCGAATACAGCGCCAGTACCCGCGAAACCTTATCTTCCTTCAAATAAACACATCCTTTCAAGAAGGCTCCCATCATAGGCCCTTTTTGACCCGTCAGGTGCTGACCGATAGGAAAGTGCAAGACGGTTGTCAAAACGGAGAGCAACGATGGAGCTGGCCGCCAACGGCGGTCTGAGAGGTTGCCCCGCTTTAAATCGTAATCGTCATCGTAATGGGCTGGGCCAACCCATACCACCGGGCGATAATATAAAGGACCATCACGTATAACAGCACATTGACAATCACACAACGGACACGATGCCGATTTTCCTGGGGCTCCTTCTTGGGGGCAAAAATACCGACGAGCAACCCTAAAAAGCTAAGAGTAATAAAAATCAGCAGCCCTCGCGTAAGCCACTCGCCACTGTTCCATCCCGTTTCATAGACAGCCAAGAAACTGATGCCAAGACCATAAATAAAGGGCCATAAAACCTGTATCAAAATATACAATAAAGGTCGTAAAATAAACCATTTAATCAGCCAGGCAACGCCTTGAACCACAGCCGTCCCCATCGTTTACGTCCTCACGCCCTTCTCAAATCTTACAGACAAACTGATTACACGATTGTACGCCCCGAGTCTTCATGTTTCGTACCATACACTGGTTCTCAGCCAGCGGATCATACTCCCAAAAACCGACAATCGGCGCCTTCGGCCGGATGGCCTGGTTCATCGGGTCATACCAGTGTTTACAAAAAGCACACTTATGTGAAGCGGGATGATTCAAATTCATGAGTTCCATCGTACTTGCCCTCCTTAATCCGCATCATCATGCGATACATCGATGACTTCGACGGCCACTTCCCCATTTTCCATATGCCGGGTTTCCAGAATGAACATCTCTTTGGCCTTATCACCGATAATCTGTGTCGAATATGCATCGAAGCCGCCGCCAATCAGACCGCCGACGAGGGGAATGGCCTTCCCTAAATTAATGGCGCTCTTCGTCCCGAAACGCGACAACAAACGCATCGTAACCGTCCGATTAATGCGGTTGAAGAGCACTGTCGACAACCGTTGAATCGCCTTAGCCGTCAACGTCGTCCCCACCTTGATGCCAGCCTGTTTCAAGACTTCTTTGAGCTGGTTGCCGCAAAGACAGGCAATGACCAGCGTCCGCACTCGGTCGCTCTGCAAATCATAGCCGCCCATATGGGCAATGGCCGCAATCATCTGAAGCTGCATATACAGCACACTGAGGACATTGGCAGGCAAAGCCACGGGCAGCGTAATGGCGCCGCCTAAACTCGTCAGAAAACCCGAAGCCCCGCACTTGATGACCTGATTGCGGATCAGCATATCCACCTGTTTCTCTAAATCATCGCCAGTCGCCATATATTCTGCCGCCAGCGCCTCAGCCCCTTTCATGCCGGCAATGCCGCTGAGGGCTTTATCATAAGACATTGACAAAGCTTTTCCCATAGCCGTTACATCCATAATATCACCTTACCCTAACATCTAAATTCTTCCTATACCTATATCATAGCAGATGATGACGACAAATGCTGTCATTCACGCGTCATAGCCTTCGAAATGTCTCTGCTTTTTTTATTTTATTTCAGTGTAACGGCTACGATGCAGACAAGCAGAAATTATTTCGACATTGCCACAAAACGGGACTCGCTTTAAAACAGCCCCGTTTTTTATCGTTGCTTAATAGTAGGCAAATCATAAGTTAGCTAAGATATGTATGCTCTAAAGTACGGACCATTTTTACATAAAGATTACGGCATTTTTCGTATTTTTTTTCTTCAATGAATGATAAACATTTTCTCAGATACGTATTCCATATAGTTTCGTATATAGAGGCATGCATAGGATTTTTATTTATTTTTGCCACGATTTTAGGCGCAATATCATAATATTCATGAACAAGGGCCTCTCCATCCGGCTGATACAAAAGCCAATTATCCCGAAAACTACGGAACATAGTCAGTTCATAGCAATCATCAGGTTTATGAAAGCTGCCGCATACAGCCGTCGTGATGAAGCACATACTATCTAAAACTTTTTTGGCTTCTTTATCCCCTTGATCTACTGCTTTCTTCAACCACTTTTTAGCCGTATTGGAATCGCTCTTTACCCCTTTCCCTTCTTTATAACAAATGCCTATTTCACGCTGTGCATCCATTAAACCCGCTTCAGCCGCCTTTAGATACAATTCCGCTGCAGCTGCCGCATTTTGGGCTACTCCCCGACCTTGTTCATACATGTGTCCTAAATTCAGCCATCCATAAGGTTGACCTGATTCAGCTGCTTTTTGGTACCAGTACATGGCTTTCTGATTATCGCACGAAACACCTCTCCCTTGGTAATATAAATTTCCCAAGAAATTTTGGGCGTCTGCCATTCCTTCTTCCGCTACGTTTTCCAGCAACTCAGCACCCTTTGTTTCATCTTTTTCAACGCCACGGCCATCAAGATATAAAAACGCTAAATTATACATAGCATATATCTGTCCCTGTTCTGCAGCTGCCTGATACCATTTAGCCGCATCACCCAAACTCTGCGTAACGCCTTTCCCCGCTTCATACAACAACCCCAACCTGTTCTGAGCATTCATATGACCTTGTTCAGCTGCCTGCATGTACAGATGAGCTGCATATTCCATATCAGGAGCAACGCCTTGACCGGTTTCATAAAGATATCCCAACCCGAATTCACCATTCGCGTTTCCCTGTTTTGCAGCTTTTTGCCACCAGTTAGCTGCTTCTTCATAATTCTGAGATACACTATAACCATTTTCATACATATACGCTATATTGCATTGAGCAACCGCATCTTCTTGTTCAGCTGCTTTCTTATACCATTCCATTGCAGAATCATAACTCTGAGCTATTCCGTCGCCGTATAAAAAAGCATCACCCAGCTTATTTTGAGCAGCAGCCGACCCCAGTCCAGCCGCTGCCTTATAATAGTCGACAGCTTTTTCACGGTCTTCTTTAACACCCATACCACTACCATACATATCGCCAAGCAGTTCGAAAGCATCATCTTCATTCTGCTCCGCAGCTTTTTGCAGCCATAAAATGGCGGTTTCATAATTTTGTTCCACACCTAAGCCTATTTGATAAAAAAAGCCCAGCAACAATTGTGCCTCAGCAATGCCTTGGCGAGCTGATTTTTCAATCCATTCTGTTCCCTGACGTTCATCTTTTTCCACACCATCTCCGTCAATATATAATTTTCCTAATTCCAGTTGAGCCTGTGCCTGTCCTTTTTGAGCGGCTTTCCAATACCATTCGGCAGCCTTTTCTTTATCTGTCACTCCCATGCGACTGTTAGCGTAGATACCTCCCAACTTATATTGGGATTCGGCATCGCCTTGTTCAGCAGCCTTTTCTAGCCAGGCTATCGCTTTCTCCATATCTTTTACTATACCGACGCCTTTTTCATACAACAGAGAAAGGTTCCATTGAGCAACAACATTTCCATTCTCTGCTGACTGCTGAAACCATTCCGCAGCTTTTTGGTAATCCTTAGGAACACCTTCCCCGCGAAAATATACAGCCCCCAATTCACATTGGGCATTGGCATCACCAGAGTCAGCTAGTTTTTCCAGAGGAACCGTATCTTTGTCGCCATCTTCTTCCAACTTCACACCACACATACAACAAAATCGTGATTTTTCCAAATTTTCAGCACCACAACGAAAACATTTCATAATAACACACCTTTCTTCATAAATGTCTATTATACTCCATCAAATGATCTTCCTGAATTTTCCTTTTCGTATTTCATTTTGTATTTCCTGTGCTGTCTGTTCCGACTGCTGCGTCAAGCTACCGTTCAGAGTAAGTAGTGGAGTATCCAATACTGTCTTGATTGCTTTTGCCAAAGCCACAGTCATAGCTAGATATTGCTTTTCTCTGGCGGTATAGGAATTATAATCTATCCCGGACCGCATGATGGTCTGGTGGAGCCAGGCAACCCAGGGATTGAATAATATAATCAACCGACGCAGGAGTTCTCCGTACAGCATGGTTCGCTCTTGTATCTGCCGACAACGGTCTTGCACCAATTTCAGCTGGGAGCAGGCTTCTTCGATTCTGGCACAGTCGGCTTTAGTGTGCTCCAAATTCGTTTGAGCTCTGGCTTCTTTGACGATGCCATAAATAGCAATAGCTGGTCCAATGGTAAGTCCCCCAAGAACAGCTGTACCTCCTGCTATACCTAAACCGCCGGCAGCTAAAGAACCTCCACCCAGAAATGCCAGAGTTGCATTGGTCGCTGCAGCACCGCCAAGTCCGGAAATAGCAGCCCCCGTAGAGGCAATCCCAAAGTTGGCCGCTGCACCATACACCGTAACAGCTGTCACGCCACCAGCCATTGAGCCCCGCATGGCTCCAGCTGATGAAAGGTTCTTGGCTTCACGGCTCATAATAGTAAGTTTTTTCAAATCATCCTCCGTTAGATGAGAAATTTCATATAACCCAGGCGTCCGCCGGAAGTGAATCTGCTTCAGTTTAGAAAAATCGAGAACGAACCGGTATATCTGATTCGACAAAATTCGCAATTTTTGCTGTCCATACTGATTCAGAATACTGTTACAGTGCTGTTTACTTCTATCTGTTTGCCTTAATTGGGTCATATATTGGCGTTTTGCTCGGAGAAACAATTCTTCCGCTTCAGCATTGATAGCGCCCGCCCGATGAGATTTATATACGCCTGTTCCTGCTGCAGCAGCAGTGGCAGCTGCGGCAATGACCGGTAGGATAGGAAGTACCATACATATGCCTCCTTGTTTTTTAGAAGTCTAAAGATGTATCCGACTTCATAAAATTGTCAAATTCTTTGACTGAATCAAAAGCTACATGCCCTTTGTTTTTTCGGGTAATAGTATTGACACCGCTGATAAAAGTATCTGCATTCCCTGTTTGGAAGGCCTTTTTTATTTCGCTGAAAGCCGCATCATACGTACTTTTCAAATCAAACATATCCTGTTCGAAAAGCCCATCTAACATCTGGCGATAATTTTGGATTGCCTCAATATTTTTCCGACACGCCTGTTCTACCTGGATACGCTCTTCTTTAGCAAGACGTGCTTCCTTCAAAGCCTGAGTCATACAGCCATAGCTCATACTGCTTAAGACACAACCAATCATACAGCCAACCATCATGCCTGCTACAGGAATAGGAATTAAGAGCTGACCAACTGTTCCATATGCCATTGTAGAAGCTGTCGTCAGTCCGTTTTTACCCACACGTTGCATAAATGCAGCGCCGGATATTCTGCCGCAAATCAGATCATAAAAGGCATCTGCTGAATTCAGCAATGTTTGTACTGTCGCTGCGGGAAGATTTGTCTGCCCCAGACTACGTACTAGAGAAGATTGGGAATCTTTCATAAAGGCCATTATGGTTGTCTGACTATAGCCGCTGAGATAGTTACAGGCTTCTTTTTTTCCCAGTGTAAGCGTAAAATCTTTCATCGCTTCTTCAACAGATTTCTTATTCTGACATACCGCAATAATATTGGCCGTACCACTAATGGCCATATCCATAGGCAGTGCATGTTCTACGTACGCTGTACCAGCCTGCATGCTTAAATCATGGATGTCTTCAGCCGTTGATAATTTAGGAGACATACGAGCTTTCAAAGCATCTTCATTGGATACTTTACTCTTTTTCAGACGCTTTTTTACCTTGACCAGTTCATTAATCTTTTCTTTCTTATGTACTGCCAAGTTCTGGTTCCCCTGGTTTTCTGCCTGTCGCTGCTGCATCCGCAGACGACGGATATCTTTATCAATTTCTTCGTTTACCCCGTCATAATAATCAGACGGTATGACGAAAGCCACATCGTGGTCACGGTACTTTTGGAAATTGGAACTCATCAATTTATTCAAGCATTCCCGGGAATTTTTGCCTACGAATTTCATCTGGCTTCCCGCCCCCTTGATGACATTACCACTTCCATCAAGAACTTGAAAATCATACAGCGGGTCATTGACGCGTCCCAAATCATCTGTACGGATAAGGCGATTTTCCTTACGCTTTACAATTTGTTCTGCATTATTGCGGGCTACTTCTTTTACTTCTGCCGAAAAACCAGCTTGCTGTTTGATATTCATATCCCGATATTGGGAATTGACCTTGCTCCGGCTAATCTTTTCAAGGCCCCGTTCCAGTCTTTTCCCCTGTGCATAATCAATACCTTCATAGGCTACGACATGCTGCCTGGCTGCTTCGCTATAAATCTGCTCCGTTTCCTGGTTCACCAAGACGTCTATACCGTCAGAAAGGGACGATTGGTCTTTTTTCTTTTTATCATCATACTTCTTTTTTTCCATAAAGGATGTACCTCCTCTCTCAGACTATCCTTAAAAATCAGATTCTGTCAGACGGACATCCCGGTCATTATCATGATACACCTGTTGCAACAGGGGCATCTGTCCTCCGCTATAACCGATATTTTCACCGTACCTATTCGGCATCCGCAGCACCGGTTCGTGATAACAAATACTATAAAATGGAATACTCTCTGGTTTCATTCGAATGATACCATGATTCTGACGCTTTTCGGTTACAGGGCAGCTAAAAAGCTGTTCTACAATAAACAACGAATCATCAGAAATGGTATCTTTATCATTCATTACAAGTGACATGAATCTGTCATATCCCGGCGTATCGATATATTGAATTCTATAGGGATGAATATTCAAATCAGTAACCAAGACGGATTTCATTTTCATCCCATAATTTTCCATACTGATTGGGAAAATCTGTAATTTTTCCTGTAATACTTCTGCAACATCCTGTTGCAGTGTTTCAGGGATATGCGATGCATCGGAACAGAAAAGTACGATTTTATTTCCCACCAGTCGTGCTACAGATACATGTTTTAATTCTACATCGGTATAGTGTTTTAGGATAAACAGTTGCTCGAGGATATTCTTGTTCATCGTACAATATTTCTGCTGGCAGATATCAGCAATACGTTCCTGCATATACGCCAACTGAATCAATGAATCCACTCTTTTACTTAACTGTTCTCGAAAGTCCCCAATCTGTTTGTCAAAAATGTTGGATTCCACAGCTTTCGTCAAATTCGTTCTTAAAGTAGAGAGAATATTCTCTGCATCTTTTGTCATTTCAGAAATTAGTCGTTCTTCTGCTTCCTTTACCTGATCTTCTTCACTTTTCGCAGCGAGAGAAGCAACAGCAAGGGCTATTCCGGCCGCTTTCGTCCCCTTACTCCAAGTTTGTGATTGTGGTTTGGCATTCATCAGCAGCTTGGCTGCACTTTGCAAAGCACTCTTATAATCCCGGATAGTGCTGGCTTTGATAGATGAATTGACCGACAAGGACGCATGGAATTTTAATTCCTGCACCCATTCATCATTAAGTTTCTTCAGCTCTTCTGTTGATTCATCACCAAACTTCCGAAGGAGTTTCTGAGCATCTTCACTAAGCCGTAATCTCTGTATATAAGAAGCCCACTTTTCCCCGATATCTTGATCTTCATAAAGTGAACCTGCAAAAATCTTTATCTGTGCTTCTATCTTGTTACGCCGTATAGAAAAAAACTGTTCAATCCGGTGTTGCACATCCTTTCTAAAACCTTCAGACCAATCGTTAAGCTGGTCAACCTGATTACTGTAAACTGCCCCCTGTTCCAGTGATTTCCCGCTCTGAGTATACAATTCATGCGTCGCCTGTTGCATAACTGTAGAGATACTATCATAGAATTTATGACTTCTCATAAAGGAGCCTTCTTCATGAACTTTTTTTATGATTTCATCCGTTATGAAATGAAAACGACTTTTTTCATAGAGTCCGGTATCGTTTTCCCGCTGTGGATCTGCCAGAAACGCTGCTTGCAAATGTGTAGCTATAAACGGTATATCATCAAAGCTTTGTCCATTTTTTACGCCGAATTCTTTAAATTGTTTGACAATAGCATTCATCGTCTCCGTATCATTCATCTTTTTTTCAAGCTGTTTCAACTGCAATTTCCGCCGGGGACTATGTGGATCTGGACAAAGTGTCTGCTTAACATTCAACACCCCCAAAACTGGTTTACCCAGTTTTTTTATCTGTGCTAGGCTATCACCTTCGGAAGCCTGTGGGGCATCATCGGTGAGAAGAAATAAAATCATATCTGCCGACTTAGCCGCTTCGAAAGCCAACTTATCATCCTCTTTTCCATCATATGAACATGTTCCTGGCACATCTACAACTTTCAAGTCATTCCATATGTATTCCCGTACATCCCTGGTCGTACGCTGGCTCCCCTTGCCGATAGAGTTGCCATCACCATGAGTCAGTATTTCCATTAGTGTAGATTTGCCTGCCATGGTCCTACCGTAAACGACAATCGTAAATTTGGATGATTGTTCATGTAAGTTTTTCAACGTTTTTTCCATCTCTGCAAGCTTTTGTTTTTCAAAGTTTTCCAATTCTTTTATCTGGTTTTCAAAATGTTTTTCATGCTGTAATCTCGTTAGACGTTTTTGCTTTTCACCAGCTTGGTCTATGGCTTCCTTTTCTTTTTCAATAAGTTTCTGAATGTCCTCATACTCTCTCTTTGCATCCGTATAGCCCTTTTCAGAATAGGCAGCAATAACATCCAACTGTTTTTTGAAACTATCATATGTATCCATAGTATCTCCTATATCCAGATTCTCTAATCCTGGATTTCTTCAATTAATTTATTTATATCGTCAAGTATCTGCTTTAGTTGTGCTTGAGCTTTATCACATCTATTCGTTTCCTCTTCCAAAGCTTTTACCTGCTGTCTATTTTTCAATAATACAGGTTCTATATTCTGTTCTGTCTGCTTTTTAATTTCTGATAATAATTCTGTTCTAACGTCTTGCGCTCTCTTGTCAAAAGACTTTCGTATTTCGTGGCGAACACGTTCGCATTCTCGTTCGGTTTCGCTTTTTCGGTGTGTCCCGGCACCATATATGAGAAGCCCTGTCCCTATGGCGAATGCACCTGCAGCGGCAATTCCTTTCCACTGATCACTGCGCTTGGTAAATTTATTCTGTATCATCTGCATGAATCCCTGAGGCTGATACATCTTCTGCAAACCATTCGTTACCGTGTTCAATTGCTGCTGTTGAAATTCCACCAAATTATTTCGCACATCGTCACCCGACATGTTGTCATTCTGTTCGCGGATTGCAATGGACGGCATCGCCATATTATGAGAAATCGACGAATCCATGACAGGACTCAATTCATTCATTTCACCACCTATATTCTGCATAACATCCGCTAATAAATATCCAATTTGGTTACATGCATCCTGAATAAAACAATCACACTGCGACAAGGCATCACTAATAGCGTAATTCACATTGTCCTGTACAGCCCCCGGTGTAATCTGCATCGCTGCATTAGCACCTGCATTTATAATTTTTGCAGTGCACTCTTCTATTGATTCATCTACCTTCTTTTTCAGATTACTCTCTACATTTGTGAGCATATCCCCTGCATCCACTGCCATAAGGCCACTACCTCTGTCCATGCCTTGGATGCTGGAAACAATAGCTCCCCGCAAGGAAATGAGAGGATCTAGAATTTTAGATGCCAATTTGTGTTCATCTACAAAGTGATTCAAATTTTTATAGAATTGTTCATATCCACTCATCTGATAGTACAATGCTCTCTCTTCATCATCATCAGCATTCTGGGCGTCTATAAAGGACTGAGCATCAATAAAAGAAAGATATACATCCTGTGGGCTAAGGGGCTCAATAACTTTTTTAATATCTTCTGCAATGATAGCCTGCTGTTCCGGTGTATTGCCCTCGCTAGTCCGTTCCATTTTATTGACGACGAGGACCATGTTTTTGCCCCGTCCCTGTTCGATAGCCAAATGGCGAAAGTGGCTACCAATACGATCATTGAATCCTTCATTGGTTATGACAAAAATTAAAAGAGACGAATGATTGATTTCTTCATAAGTCTTTTCATCATGATCCTGACGAATTTCCGTATGAATTCCTGGTGTATCTACGACATACATCCCGTCATTCCAAGGATAACTTCGAGTTTCCTGTGTCTGTATCCCCGCACCAATACCTGTATCGATACCCGTCAGCGTCTTTATAATAGTAGATTTTCCTGAACTATACTGGCCAACAAAAACCAACCGTATCGCATCATCCGGAGATAGTTCCATTGTTTGTGGCAGTGCTATATCATCTAAGCCGCACTCCATAAATACATCTTGTGTCTGTTTCAACAATTCTTCACTGCGTTTGACGTATTCGTCAAGTTTAAAATTCTCCATATTATTTACACCTCTCTACTTTACACTAACCCTTTAAAATCATTCATTATGTAAAAACGACGGAATTGGCTTGCAGCCTGATTCCAACAACATTATAGAATGAACCAGTCTTACTTAGTGTCGATGATACGATGGGGCCGAAGTTTGGCAAGAAGTTAGATGCCATTTCTCTGTTACATGACCATGTCTGCCATACGGGTAGACCCTATGTAAATGGCCATTGCTTCGTCAATTTGACGCTAAGCGTCCCTGCCCTGATTCAGCGTGAAGGCCCCCGATTAGTCGCTATTTGGCGGTTACCGCAGGGCATCGGATGTGGCCGAAAGAACAGACCAAACTCGAATTAACCGGTAATCTCACCGAGAAGGTGATGTTCTTGCTGAAAGACCGACAGATACTGCTTTCCTTTAACAGTTGATACACCAAAAGCTCGCTGATAGAGCAGGTTTTGCAGTATCCCCCCTGACCATCACCTGCAACGTCCGCAGTGATTCGGCGATGTATAAATTGCCACCATTGCCTAGCGGTAAGCCGGGACGCCCGAAAAAACGAGGAAAGCGGATTCATCTGGATAATTTCAACTTGTCCTGGAACATGGACGGCATGAAGGTCGGCCATCGGATTGTTTTGACCCATATCTGCGGAAATCGCCGTATTCATGCCTATGTAAGCTGCACTGCATCGGGTTCCCAGCGGCTTTTCTTCAGCACCTTGGACCCAAGCGCCCTGCATATGAGCTGCGCTTGGCAGGAACGAAAGATATTACAGGACGCACCGGCAGAAGGTATGGACTATTATCCTTTGAAGCTGTACAGGCTGCGTTGGGCCATCGAGACCAACTACTATGAGCAGGAGACCTTCTGGTCGCTGAATGCCTACCGGATTCGCCGTCAAAATGGCCTTGAACATATGGTGAATTTGGTAAACCTCGTTCATAGCAGCCTGAAAATGTTGCCGTATCTGGACGAGCATTTCGCGAAGTACCAAAACGTCAGCCCACAAGAATTGCGAAGCCATATAAGCTGGCAAATACAGCGTGAAATATTTTGGGGCACTTTGGTCTCTAAGGCCCAAACCGCAAAAAATCCAACGGACTTAGTTCAGGCCTTGTGTAAACTAGCTTCGGAAACTACCGAGACGGCGTAAAAGTTGTAAAGTGCTGTTATTTTAATATCTTTTAATTATTGCTCTCCTTTTCCACGCCTTTCTTTTTCCTCTATTTTATACATAATAAGACCTAAAAAACTCTGTATTTCTATATCTGGAACAAAGTCATATTCAGATACCAGTGATTGAACTTCTTCATTTGAAATGGAAATATTAAAAGTTTCCATAAATGTTTCTGTAAGATCTGCTATATCTAAATAAAAGGCACCTAAATCACCAATCAAACGTGTATCTAACCGAATATTTTTTATTTCATCATCAGTTAGGCCCAATTGTTCGATAATAATATCTATTACTTGTTCAGCAACAATATACGGATCCATATTATTTCTCCCTTACTTTTTTCAAAAAACATATGATAAAAAACCATGAGCTTATAACAAAAAAATCGTAAGCTCATGGTCATTATCTCTATAATTAGTACATATATTAGTTGGTATTAGCGTGACTGCAATGTGTCATATAATGAGCACACCGTGCTCCAACAACAATATCATATTTTTGCGCTGCAGAAGCTTTGGGTAAACAAAATTGTTTCTTCTGTTCCATAATAATCTCTCCTTACATCAATTAACATACAGATTATACGTACAATTGCTAAAATTATGAGCGCAAGGTCTACTTTGTGCAGTACGATATTTAGTTTTACTCATAATCTTAGGATTTACAAATTTCTTTTTATCTTTCATTGACGCTCCCTCCTTTCGATTATTATTTAATGATCAAGAATTGTCTTTTGAAGAGCCGCAAGTTTGCAAGCCTCATCATAAGCCTTATGCCAATTCCCACCATTTTCTAAGTAAGCTTGTGAAGGACAGAAATTACAATATTGCAATAAATCGCAAGTAGAACATTTCTCTATATCCTTAAATCTATATTGTCTCCATTTTTTTAATATCGGAGAATGATGCCATATATTTTTTAACTTTTCTTTTCTCAAATCGCCGAGACTTTTCCCAAAAGAAATACATAAAAAAACTTCTCCGTAAGGGTTAATCGTCAAGGAATTAAAACCTGCATTGCAAATCGTCTGAGGCTTCAAATTAATAGAAACATTTTTATCTTCAGGATTCTTAATTTCTTCTTGCTGCATAACATATTTAATAGCTTCTAAATCAGCCCTAAGAAAAGTCGGCCTTTTATCCCCCATCATAGTTGGTCTAATACTGGTTGATACCTGTGTCGTTATTCCCAATGATTGAGCCATATTCATAATATCATCATATTCTTGAATATTGTCTTTCATTAAAACAACTTTCATATTGACAGGAGTGCCTAATGCTTTAAATCTTTTTAAGGAATGCATTGTCTTTTGAAATGATCCACGTACGCCTGTAATACAGTCATGAGTCTCAGCGTTACTTCTATATATACTAAAGTGGACGCATTTTAATCCCATTTTCGACATACATTCTACCATATCATCTGTCAACGCTATACCATTAGTAAATACTGTTACCATTAAGTTACTATCAACAGCATATTGAAGAATATCCAAGGTATCAGGACGAGTAAAAACATCACCACCACTAAAAGCCACATCGGCCACATTCATTTCATTGAGTTGATCAATAATATTGAAAATTTCTGGTGTAGTAAGTTTTTGTCTTTTATCAGCGGTTTCCACATAGCAGTGCTTACACCGTTCATTACAATCATAAGTCAGTTCAATCATGACCTGATATAGGAGATGATTTTCTGCCGTTAAACGAACAATTTCGTTACTCAAATCTACAGGAGAACGCTGCCCGATATTGTTTTCCTTTATTGTAACAATATTCATTCGTTCTAATTCATATAGAAAATCGAGTATACATTGAATATTTTCAGTTGTTAAATCATAAATCGAAGCTAATTGATTGATTAATTCATCGTCTTGCATATAATATTTAGTCAAATTAGAAATAATGTCAAACGCCATTTCATTGACTGTTTGAACGCTTTGATTAAAAGTTGACCAAACATAACAACTGTTAGCGTATTTACGATAAAAAATATCTTGGTTCAACCTTATGCTAATTCCCATCAAAACTTCCTCCATGTAAACATTTAACAACCTGGTAGATCAGCTTTTTTGTGGATTAGCCTTATCAATTTTATCACACAAATTTTTACTCAACCGTAGGACTATCTGTTTACTAGAATTTTCCGGTTTTATACGGTGAGAAAATCCAGTAGGCTGTGTAATTTCTCTAATATCATTAACTGTAAATTCAACATGGTATTTATCAGTCAAAAATCTCGCAACCTGTTCTTGTGTTTGGCTATGTTTATCACTGCAATACTGCTCCAGAACTTCTTCAACAAATTTTTCCGCAAATTCAGCATTACTATAAAATGGCATTTAGATTACCTTCTTCCACGTTTTCTATTTGCACCAATTATAGCATAAAAATCTCCCCCACAAGACATTTTATCTTCCAGGGAGGGAGAATACTATAAGACAAAAAACATATTCATTTATTTTTTTCGTATTCTAAAGGATGACATAATAATTTAGCAAATCTGCTTATTATCTGTTATTTGACAACGTAATTCTTCACAACCATTTAATAAGTGGTGCATTTGATCAATATCTGTCATTAGAGATTTTGTATCTGATTTTAATTGCTGAATTTCTGTTACAACCGGTTCTCTTAAAATTTTCATACGTAATTCAATATTAGAAAATACAGCTGCTAATAATTTATTTCTCATGTCATCCGCATAATATTGAAAATTTTGCTGTAACTGTTCTCTGGCTTGTTGCTTGGCTGCTGCGATTTGTCGCATTCTTTCATTTTGCATTTCAGCTTCTTGCTGCTTTCGTTTAGCTTCGCCATGATCGCCAAATAAGAGTTGAGCAATACCTACAATAGTCATGATAACCTCAGCCGGCGGAAACCAAGGAAGAATCAATTTCCCTAACGTTGATTTACCCAAAATAGATCCCAGCTGCGTACCTAACAAAGTTTTTCCTACACTATTACCGATTTCGCCCAATGCCTTCCCTTTAGCAACTGCCTTTAGTACATCTTCTCCAATGTTGGTATCTACTTCAGAGGAATCAAAATTCCCGGCAGTAATGGCATTTTCAGCATTGCAAATTTCCTGTACTTTATTTAATACTTCCTGTAAAGAAGATTCTCGCATACCTTTCTTTTCTACTGCTGTACAATGCAAATCTTGTGAATTTTCCAAAACTTTAGATTCTAATTGTTCCTGCAATAAATCAGACACATCGTGGCATATATCTTCAAATTGAAAAGATAGCTCTTTATCTATCTTTTCAATGAGCTGCGATTCATGTTTTTTAATTAATTGATTTACAACGTCCTCTTCAACAGTCTTTTCTCCTTGCTGACTTTCATTCCAAATCAATTGCGGCAAGATAGTCCCTAAATGCTGAGTTCCCAGAGTGATTGTGCGGTTCAGGTTTTCTTTCATTTGTTTCCCTTTTTCTTGAAGATTGACTAGAACCTCATGAAGTACTTCTATCTGTTTATCTCCTTCGACTTTACTCAACATACCAATGGCTTGTTCCATACAATGTTCCACATCTTGAAGAACTCGTTGTAGAACTTCAAAGCCACCTGCCCGTTTTAATTCTGTAAGCATTACCTGCTCCAATTCTTCCATGTGGGACTTTTGCCACATGCGGGTTTTATGCTCAATTCGTCCCTTATGAGCTCTGAGTGCATTGACAACAACAAAATGATATTTAGCGTTAGCTTGACTTATCCCGACTTGTTCCATGTGTTCGATAACTTTCATCTTAATCAGTTGAATCGCATTGTCATTAGTTTCTAAATCACTATTTTTATCATTTAAAACAATAATTAGTTTTTTGCCAGCATCTACAATGTCTTTCATCCGTTCATAATTTTGTTTTAATTCGTTAGCTCCAGTCGTACTCATCACAAAAAGCACAATATCAGCCCGCTTTAAATGTGCCTGAGTTACTTCTTCGTGTTTCATCGGAGCACCGACACCCGGTGGTCCTATGTCAAGTTTGAGTACAAGTTAAATTGAGGTTTCTATCAATCAGTTA
>OGEP01001180.1_pt1 | contig 30126 bp, 28 predicted proteins | sample 1570721 | NCBI WGS metagenome assembly OGEP01 (sample SAMEA2582131, study PRJEB24529) | metagenome | biome: Human gut stool | place: China | collected 2011 | reverse complement strand
AAAGCCCCTACATAGAAGTACGATTAGATAACTTATTAAATGAGAGTGGAAATATCTATTATTTAAATAATCAGCCATTAAATACTAATAATTTCTATTTTTTTAAAAATATGGGGATGATATAAATGGCTAGAGGAAAATCTAAAATCGATGTAGAGTTAAAAGAAAAAACTATAAAAAAAATTTTAGCAAAAGAAACATGTGAAGCAATAAATATAAAAAAGGATATTAAGCTTTCTCAAAAAGTAAGTATAGTAAAATCTGAAAAAGTTTATAATGAAATTACTTATATTGAATTTTTAAATAGTACAGGTATTTCTTTGGAAAATCCAGTTATAAGTATAGTGATACATCTTTTGAAAATTATATTACTAGTTTCTTCTAACACTGGAGCATTTTTAATAGGAGAACAAGGCACTGGAAAAAGTGCTTTGTACTCTCTATTCTTTAAGGAATTATGTAATAAAATTTCTGGTAATATTACTTTATCTAATTTACGAGGAGATGCTAGAAAAAATGAAAATAATCAAGGAAATGATAAAGATTGTTTATTAGAAAAAGATACAATAATCTTTGAAGAGATGATGAATGATCCTAAAGTAAATGGAGATATAATAGGATTATTAAAAGATTGCATGGAAAGTGGAGAGTTTTTAAAAGGGAATAGTATTTTAACCCCTACTCAAACCTCTTTCATTTTTATAGGAAATAACTATTCCAATTTTAATAACTTTACTGATATAACATCTAAAAAATTACTTGAAGATTTACCAAAAGAATTTAATGACAGAGCATTTTTTGATAGAATTCCTATTATTTTACCTCATTATTATTCTCTTTTAGGAGATATAAAGTATATAAATGAAGATGATTTAATTATTCCTATTATTGAATTAGAAAATATTTTAAAGAATATTAGGCAAACTCAAGTTGAATTTATACTAACTGATTTTAAAGGAGAGTTTTCAGAGAGAGAAACAAAATTTTATAATTCTATCATCTTTTATCTTAAATGTTTATTTTATCAAAAAGACTCAAAGATTCCAACTTGGTTTTTAAAAGGATGGATCGAATTCTTAAAATATTTTAGAAAACTTTTAATAGGAGAATATCATAATCCTTTTAATAAAAATTCTGTTAAATTAATATTATATTTAACTGGATATGAATTTGATGAAGTAGAGTATGTTGCTTTTGATAGAGAGGATAGGCTAATTATTAAATTAGTAGATCAAAAGTTATTTCATAAAATAGCTTTAACTGGTTTTGGATGTAGGAATAATAGATTGGAGATAGATTATTTTTATAATAATCCTAATTCAAATATTTTATCTATAAAGGATATTCAAAAGAATGACATTTTACTTATTCAAGAAAGTGGAGAATATCTACCAGATAAAAGAATTTATTTAGATAATCTCAGAGAACAACATAATTCACATCATAAAACTGATGAAGAGTTTAATAAATTAGTTCTTATAAAAATAGCAAAAGGAGAAGAAGGGTATCCTTTTCGAGGAATACCTAAATATTTTGAAAAAGGACTTTTACTTCAAGCACAAGAAATTTTTAATAAAAACATAACAACTATAAATTTAGAAGATTTTTGTTTTGAAAAATCAGAAATAAAACTTTTAAATTTTGCAACATATTTAAAAAATAATTAATTATATAATATAGTATGTAAAGTACTATAGAAAGGAGTGAGATTATGGAATATAAAATATCTAGTAATAAAAGAAATAAAAAAGAAGTATATATCAATATTTATGAGGAAGAAATTGATAGTAATATGTTAATATCTCGATTAGCCAAAGATTTATTTGGAGTATAACTTTTATATTATGAGAGGAGTTATTCTCCTCTCATTTTAATTAAAAATTTGGGAGGGAATAAGTTTTGAAAAAGAAAATAGCAGTAGCATATTGTAGATTTAGTTCAGACAACCAAAGATTAGAGAGTATAGATGCTCAAGTAAGGGCAATAAAAGAATATTGTAGAAAAGAGGGATATACCTTAATTAAAATATATATAGATGAAGCTATATCGGGAACTTCTATTGATGATAGAGAGGAATTTTTACAGATGATAGAAGACTCTAAAAAGAAAGAATTTAATCATGTAATAGTACATAAATTTGATAGATTTGCAAGAAATAGATATGACCATGCTATTTATGAGAAACAATTAAATGAAAATGGAGTTAAACTTATCTCTGTATTGGAACAGTTAAACGATTCTCCTGAAGCTGTAATTTTAAAATCAGTATTAACAGGGATGAATGAGTATTATTCACTTAACCTAGCAAGAGAAGTTAGAAAAGGACAAAAAGAAAATGCCCTAAAATGTGTGCATAATGGAGGAATACCACCGCTTGGATATGACTTAACTACTGAAAAAACTTATATAATCAATGAAGAGGAGGCAAAAGCTGTGAAATTAATATTTAAAATGTACTTAGAAGGAAGAGGATATGCTAATATAGCTGATGAACTAAATTCTCTTGGTTTAAAAAATAAATTAGGAAAACCTTTTAGAAAAATAAGTATAAGAGATACTTTATGTAATGAAAAATATACTGGTAACTTTATATTTGGAAAAAAAGATAAAAAAGGAAGATTAACAGATAAAGAAATAAGAATAGAAAATGGAATTCCAGCTATTATATCTAAAGAAGATTTTGAGAAAGTACAAATTAAATTAAAATCTCGAGTTAGAAAAACAAGTTCAAGATCAACAGCATTGAATACATATTTATTAACTGGATTATGTGAATGTGGAGAGTGTGGAGGAACTTATTCTGGAGGATATAGAAGTAGAAATAGAAATAATACTGTTTCTTATGGTTATTTATGTAGAAATAGAAAAGATAAAGTAAATGATTGTAAAAATACACCTATGAGAAAAGAACTATTAGAGGGACTTGTTATTTCAACATTAAAAGAAAATATATTCGCTAGTCCTCAAATAGATATAGTAACAGATAAAGTATTTAACTATCTAACTAATAATTTTAATAAAGCTGATAAAGAGATAAAAAGAATAGAAAAATCTATACTTAAACTTCAAGAAAAATCAAACAAACTATTAGACTACTCATTAGATGGAATAATATCAGATTATGAATATAAAACAAAGAAAAAGGAGATAGATATGGAAATATTAAATTTAAAGAGAGAAAAATTAGAATATGATACTAATTCAGAAACTATGGGAAAAGAGCAAATAAAAAATCATCTTATTGAATTAGGTAAAAACCTTGACTCAAAAGATGATTCACTTGTTCAACTTATCATTCAAACATTTGTTAAGAAAATAATCGTTGACAGAACATCAGTAACTATACATATTAGACTATTTCCAAATACGGATATGGCTAATGATGGTGGAGATGACGGGAATCGAACCCGTGTCCGAAACTACCAGCGCCATAGGCTTCTACAATGCTTAGTCTACTATTTTATTTCGCAACAATCACTCCCGCAGACAGGGCTAACTGAAGCTATTCTCTAAAATGTCCCTTTGAGCTTAGAGAAATCACTAAAGGTAATCTGTATATTGGTAACACCTCGGTTGGATTCTCCTACAGAAGAGAGAAACCAGAGGTGAGCTGACTAATTAAGCAGCTAAAGCGTAATTTCTGTTTCCATCTAAACGATGTGTTGACCTCTCACAGCGGTCATCCTGGCATGCTACCTATAACCTCATAACCCCGTCGAAACCTTTGCATCCCCATTATTTAATTGTACATAATAGTATAACATATTTTAAAAAAAATTTCTATCTAATTTTTGTCATTCTTTGAATATCTCTTTGTGCATCTCTTTTAGCAATACTTTCTCTTTTATCATAAGTCTTCTTACCTCTAGCTAGAGCAATAGATACTTTAACATATCCCTTTGAAAGATGTATATCTAATGGAACTATTGTATACCCCTTTTGAGTAACTTTCTCATGAAGTTTTCTAATCTCTTTTTTATGTAATAATAATTTTCTAACTCTTCTCTCCTCTGGATTGTATACACTCCCAAAACTCCAAGGAACAATAGACATTCCCATTATAAATACTTCTCCATTTATAATTCTAATAAAAGATTCTTTTATACTTACTTTTCCAGCTTTAGCTGATTTTACTTCGCTTCCAACTAACTCTATTCCTGCTTCAAATTTATCTTCTATAAAATAATCAAAATAGGCTTTTTTATTCCCTGCTAAAACCATAATTTCCTCCAATATTTTCATTACTATCTTACAATATTATACTGTATTTTATATTTTTTTTCTATCCTTTTTAAGTTTTGTTATTAAAATACAAAAAATATTTTTTATTCCCCCTTGATTATTAAAAAAAATATGGTATACTCTTACCAAGATTGGATTAGATGAAAAACAGAAAAGGTTTTTGTTTTATAAATATATTACTTCAAATAAGTCTTATTCTGCTATTATTAAGTTTTGGTTTTATCTACTTTAAAAAATTAATTGAAAGAGAGGAGTTGATAAGAGCTAAAACAGAAATTTATGAAGTTTTTACAACATATGGTATCAAAGCCCATAATAGTAGAACAAATTATGAAGTGAAATTAGACTATCTTAAAAAAAATATTACAATTTCTCAAATGTCTGTTATTGATAAAGAGATTATCCATCTACCCCAAAATTTAAAATATATTACTATTTTTGATAAACAAACCCAAGAAAAATTTAATGCTAAAATTACTTCTCATGGAAATATCACACCCTCTTTTAGTATTTATATTTTTGATTATAATGATATTGCACAATACAGGATATCTTTTTATGGATTCGACTTAATAAAGTATATGCAAATTAATGTATACAGAAATATTAATGATACAACCCCTAAATATAATACCATCTTAAATTTTCACAACAAATGGACTACTACAAATCCTAAATGGAAGGAGGAGTAAGTATGAAGCTTATCATTATTTTACTTTTCTATTTTATAACTAGCTTTTTATTTGGAGAAAATACTACACAAGAGATAGTAAAAGTAAATATTATAATTAAAGGAAATAACTATATTACATATTTTATTCTTTCTTCTCAAGAAAATCCCAATAATTTTTTTATTGTAGGTGAAAAATTATGATAAAGAATAATTCAGAAAAAATTAGAGAGATATTTAAAGAGTTAAATTCTAATACTAAGAAATCTAAAAATACTACTGAATTAAAAATTGATTCCTCCCTTGAAACTAATAATCCAATTGTTGTAAAAGGTCTCAGTGCTATTATACTATTAGGTGTTGAGAAAAGAGCTAGTGACATACATATAGAACCTCTAAAAAACAGAACTAGAATTCGTTATCGAATAGATGGATTACTTTATGAAGAGATGGGTTTTGATATTTCTCTTCATTCCTCTATTATATCTAGATTAAAAATTATTTCAAATCTTAATATCACTGAGAAAAAACTTCCTCAAGATGGAAAATTTAGAATGAAAATAGATGAAAAAACTATTGATTTCCGCGTATCTATTGTCCCACTTATTACAGGGGAAAAAGGAGTAATTAGAATTTTAGACAGTGAAAGTTATAATTTTAATTTAGAAAATATTGGACTTAGTTTAGAGGATTATAATAAAATCTCTAATCTTATCAATAAAAAGAATGGAATAATTTTAGCTTGTGGTCCCACTGGTTCAGGTAAAAGTAGTCTTATCTATTCCATTCTAAAAAAATTAAATAATGGAGTAGTAAATATTTCAACTGTTGAAGACCCAGTAGAGTATGAAATAGAAGGAATAAATCAAGTACAATACAATCAAGAGATAGGAAGAGATTTTTCTACAATTTTAAAAGCTTATCTTAGACAAGACCCCGATATCTTAATGATAGGAGAAATTCGGGATTATGAAACAGCAGAAATTGGAGTAAAATCAGCTCTCACTGGACATTTAGTACTATCTACATTACATACATATGACTCTCTCAGTGGAATTTTTAGATTACTTAACATTGGAATTGAAAGATATATGATTTCTGCTTCTGTTATTGGAATAATTGCTCAACGTTTAGTAAGGAGACTGTGTCCTCACTGTTTAACTATTGATAATAACTCTCTTGGAAAATTATCTCTTTTACAAATAGATTTAAACTCTTTTAAAGGAAAAACTTTTTATACTAATACTGGTTGTGAATATTGTAATTATACTGGTTATAAAGGGAGAATAGCTATATTTGAATTACTTATAATAGATGAAGATATAAAAGCTTATATCGAAAAAGGAGTATCTATTCAAGAGTTACAAAATCTAATAAAAAGTAAAAATGTAAAAACTCTAATTGAAGATGGAATTGAAAAAGCTCTAAATAAAATAACCTCATTAGATGAGATTATACGGCAGTGTTAATTATGAAAACTTACTTTTTTAAAGCATATAATATAGATAGAAAAAAAGTTTCATCTACTTTAGAATTTAATTCTGCAAAAGAGTTTCATAGATATCTCAATAAAAATAGATTGACTCTTATATCTTATAAGATAATTACACCTAAATATAAAATTACTCAAGAAAATATCCTAATATTTACACAAAATTTAAAAACTCTTTTAGATAGTGGGCTTACAATATCCTTGGTTTTAGATATCCTTAGTACTCAAGAAAAAGATATACAGTTTTCTAAAGTTATAAAAAATATACGAGATAAAATATTAAATGGAAATAGTATCTATTCTGCTTTTTATGACTATAATACTATATTTGGGGATACATATTTAAATTTACTTTTAGCAGGAGAAGAGTCTGGAGAGCTTGTGGAAAATCTTGATAAAATTTGTGAAATTATATCTCTTAAAGAAAAAATTAAAAAAAATATTAAGGAAGCTCTTTTTTATCCTGCTATAGTTTTTGTATTTACTATTTTTTTACTTATATTTATGCTTACATTTGTGTTTCCTAATTTTATTTCCTTATTTCAAGATACAAATACAACTTTACCTTTACTTACAAAAATTATTATATTTTTAAGTCAAAACATATTCTATATTCTACTTATCCTTAGCATACTTATCTTATTTTTTATAAAAATATTAAAAAAATTACCTTTGGAAAAATATCAAAGTTTTATATTCACTCTACCTTTTTATGGAAAAATAGTAAAGAAAAATTTAATTATATCTCTTTGTCAAAATTTTTCTATAATGAATAAAGCTGGAATAAATATTATTGATATTTTAGAAACTTTAAAAAAAGCAACTCCATATATTTTTTTACAAAAAGAGTTACAAAAAATTCAGCTTAAAATAAAAATAGGAAATACTATTGAAGAAGCTTTCTTGTCTACTAATCTTTTTTCTTCTACTGAAATAAAAACTATCTCTATTGGAGAAAAGACAGGAAGATTAAGTGAAGCTTTTTCCTCTATATCTTTTATTCTACAAAAAGATTTAGAATCTTATCTCTTTAAACTTACAACACTTTTACAGCCATTTTTACTTCTAATCTTAGGAATAATTATAGGTATCATAGTTTTAGCTATCTATCTACCTATATTTAACATTACAGATCTCATAATTTAAGGAGGATATTTTATGAAAAACAAAGGTTTTAGTTTAATTGAGGTTACAGTAGCTATTGCTCTTATTGGAATTATGGCAGGTATTGGTGTTCCAAAACTTCGTAGACAGATGGCTTTAGGAAGAGATACTAAAGCTATTGCTACTTTAGGAACTTTACGAACAGCAAGTGAATTATATTTTATTGAAAATAATGAACCTCTTTCTGAAGCTCCAACTTCTGAAGAGAGTGAAAATATTACTACTGCTCTTAAAAAATTAGAACCTTATTTAGATGAAAAAACTTTTAAAGAGATAGAAGATGGAGAGTTGGAAATAGGTGGCAGTAGAGCTAAAAAAGTTGATATTGATGAAGCAGATGAAAATATTACTTATGGTGGTACTATCTCTCTTACTTTTAAAAATCCAGATATAAATAAATCTACTGGTAGTGATGGTGTATATATTTGGTTTAAACCTAGTGAAGGAAAAGAGTATAATACAAAGGGAAACAAATGGATAGAATATTAATTATAATTATACTTTCTATTATTATGTGGATAGATATAAAAAAACTGTATATTCCTAATTTTTTAAATCTTCTACTACTTATCATTGCTATATATTTAAAAAAATTCGATTATGAAATTATAGAAAATAGTATTATTGGTATGGGTATCTATACTCTTCCACTACTTTTTCTCTATGGTTATCTCTCAGACATATTAAATAAAGAGGTTTTTGGATTTGGAGATATAAAATTATTAATGACATTAGGATATATCTTAGGTTATAGTAACTTTTTTGATATATACCTATTCTATCTTATATCATTTATTTCTGCTTCTTTTATGGGAATTATACTATTAATAAGAAAAACAAAAAGAAAAGAGATTCCATTTTCTCCATTTTTGATAATTGGATTTCTTTTTTTATGGTTGAGGTAATTATGAAAAATAAAGCTCTTACTCTTATAGAATTGATTATATCTCTAGCTCTTTTTTTCATAACTCTTTTTCCTCTAGTTAAATATATTCAATTTTCATTTTCTAGTAATAGAAGATACCTAGCTTTAGAAAAAAGTTATTACAATTTTAAAGCTATTGAAAAGCAATTAATAGCTCAAGATTGTGAAATTTTAAAAACTCATTTAGGAAAAAGAGAGTATAATTTTGAAAATTTTGGAAAAGATAGCTTTACAGAAAAATTTTTTATACCATATCCAATTAATAAAAACTCTAATTTAAAATTAGAAATCTCTAAAACATATTATCAATTCGAAGATAAAAAATATGATTATTTAGAGGTTTATTTTATGTATATAGACAGTAATAAAAGTTTTGAAAGTAGAAATTTAGTTAGTAATTGGTGATTATATGAGAAAAAATTCTGGATTTTCTCTTTTAGAATTAATAGTAACTTTAGGACTTTTTTGTATCTTTTCTCTACTTATTTTTCCACTATTAAAAGTTTCTAATACTCTTAATAATTCTATTACTAAGCAAAGCCTTTTTGAAAAAGACTCAGCTAAGATTATATCATTAATAGAAAAAAGTATAAAAGATAGCAATATAATCAAGGGGAATTATATTGGAAAAGAGTATGTAGAAAATGGAGCTATAGTTTTGCAATATGATAAGGAAATCTATCTTGGACTAACTGAAAATTTTTTTAAAAATAAAACCTCAAAAGGAAATACACTTTTTTTAGAATATCCTGTAAGTGATGGAAAAAATATTTTTTATTCCTTTATTATTTTTAGATTTTACTATGGAGAATTACAAGTGATTGAGTGTAAAAAAATCAATAATGAAGTCTATGTTGAAAATAAAAATACTATTCTTGAAAATATATATGGATATTTTGAAAAAATAGAAAACGGAATTATTATAGAGATGGAAATTTTAGATAGTGATTTTTTAAAAGCTAGGAGTTTAAAAGGGTATGCAAACTTTAAAAAAGAGATTGAAAAATAGAGCTTTCATATTAATTGGTACTCTTATTCTTATTGTCTTTATATTGGGAAATTTTTTATTGGGATATAGAATTATTTATAGAAAAGGTGAAAGATTAAATTCCTATTTTTCTACTATTTCCATAGATTCACAAGTACATAATTTACAAACTCTTGCTTATGACGAATTAAAAAGAATAGATAAAGAGATCTCTTCTGGTAATTATCAAAGTGGTGCTGAATATATTGGATTTGAAGAAAATTTTAATAGAGTTTGGTTTGGAAATAGTAAAAACAGCTATAGCTTTAATAGATATCTACTTTATAGAATAAAATTTAATGGAAAAACTTGTTATAAATATGGTGATGGAGACAATAAAAATTTTAAAGAGATTATTTTAGTTAATCTTTATTCTTATCCATATACTAATAATATAGTTACTATTGAAATGAAAAAAACTCTTACAAATCCTAAAGCTAATAATCAAGTTTCATTATTAGCTAAAGTAGACATAGAATATGAAAAAGGAAATAAAAATCCTCTTACCCCCAATAGTGAAAAATTAAAGGAGTTTGTGGTCAATTTTGAAAATAGTGTGGTTAAATAAATTTTTAAAAAAAGAAAAACTTAACTTCTTCACTCTTGAAGAGATTGAAAATTATAAAAACGGTATCCTGTTACTTGAGAGTAATTTTTTTCATCTTATTCCTCTTACTCTATCTAAAGATATTGATGAAAGAGAAAGAGAGTTTGAAATAACAGAGAAACTTGAAAATATCTTTGATAAATATGATAGTTTTTATTTTTTAGATAAGGAGATAATTTTAGAAGAAGATGAAGAGAAGGAAAAAACTCTCCTCATTCTAATTGAAAAAGATAAAATATATACTTTACTAGACAACCTTAAAGATAAGAAAACAGATCTTTTAGGTATATATCCTCTTTTTTTAATAGAACTTTTTAATAAAGATAATCTTGAAAAAACTTATGTAGAAGTAGAAAATGACAAGTATAGACTCTACTATTTTTTAGAAAATAAATTAATTAATTTTCTAGAAGTAGATTTTGAAAAAGAAGAAATAGTTAATAACTCTACTTACTTAGAAGAAAATTTAAAAGGAGAGAGCTTTGTCTATCCTAACCAAAATGATATCATTGAGTATCTTTCCTTTTTAAAAATTAGAGAGTGGAAAAATTATCCTTTAGAGTTTAGAAAAGATTTCAATTTTCTTCCAACAGATTATATTAAAGAAAGAAATTATAAGAAAAACATAAAAATTTCCATTTTTTTTATCTCTCTCACTATAATAATTTCAACTATTATATTTTTTTCTATATATTTTTTAATTGAAAAAGAACAAGAAAGATTAAATATTTTAGAAAATAGTTACTCCACTTATCATGAAAAAAATTTACAAATAAGAGAGGAAATTTTAAAAATAGAAGAGGAGATAAAAAAATTAAAAGAAAAAAATAGAATAAAAGATTTTAATAAGATGAAACTTTCACAACTGATAAAAACTATATACAATAATGAAAATTTAGAGATTACATCTATTGAATATGGAGATGGAATGTTTACTCTTCAAGGAATAACAGATTTTGAAGAAGATATTTATAAATTTCAAAATAGGTTATTAAATTATAGATTTTTTAAAAATTTTAATCATGATTTTATAAAACTAAATAATAACAGATATGAATTTCATATAGATATAGAGGTGGAAGATGAAATTACTGAAGAAAATTGATTGTCAAGAATATAAAAGCCAAATTCTTCTTTTAATATCTCTTATTATTTTCAGTTTTATTATATATTCTCTTGTCTTATCTCCCTTTCAAAACTATTTACAAAAAAGAGAAAGAGTAAGCTCTTTGGAAATTAAAACTAGAAAGGAAATGAAGCAAAATCAAGCTAATAATCAAAGATATAAAAAACTTTTAGAAGAATTAGAGGAAACAGAAAAATATTACTCTAATCTTGAAGAAAAAACAAAAAAGAAAAGTTTTAAAAACATAAGTAGTTTTGAAAAATTTATTAGTGAAAAATCTAACTTCTATAATCTAACCATTGAAACCATAGGAAGAGTAGAGAAAATAAGCGAAACAGATAAAATATATATCCCCTATATTATAAGCGGAGATATTTCAGATATTTTCTTATTTATAGAAGAATTAGAAAATAGTGATAAAAAAATTAGTTTTACAGATAGTATTACACAGATATCTACACTTCCACAAGGTAGACTTACTACAAAAATGTCTTCTAATGTTCTAAATATCACTAACAAAGATATAAAAGAAGAAAAATTTTTTCCTATATCTAAATTGAATAATCAAAAAATTACTAAAATAAAATATCTCAATTTTAATAATAGAATATATATAATAGTAAATTATAAAAATAATAGTAAAAATATTTTCTATGTGGGAGAGGAAATAGTATTTGATAATTCTAAGTATAGGATTATACTAGAAAATAATTATCCTTTTTTACAACAGATAAAAAATTAGGAGAGGTTTTATGAGAAAAAGAAATCTTATACTTTTAATAATTTTCTTTATTTGTTATAATAGTTATGGACAATTTAATCATCCAAATCTAAAAACTAAAATTACATATGAGCTCAACTTACAAGATATTACCTTAGGAGAGACTCTCAATATTATTAGCCAAGAAAATAATATAGCTATTATCCCCAGTGATGATATAAAAAATATCTCAGTTGATATGTATTTTCCCTCTGATATATTATTAGAAGATATTCTTAATACTTTTATTAAACTATATAACTTAAAGCTTTCTAAAAGTGGAGATATATTTATTTTATCTAAAAGAGGTGAAAATAATAATTATATTTTCTCTGGAAGAATTCAATCTGAAGGTTCTGGAAAAGGTTTAGAAGGAGTTAAGATCACCCTTGTTAATAGTTTTTCTCAACCTACACTATCTAGTTATGATGGAAATTTTATCTTAGAAGATATTGACCCTGCTGTATATATTGTACAATTTGAAAAGGAAGGATATTCTACAATAACTGATATAATTGATTTAAGTGAAAAAAATATCTTTTTAAATATCTCTATGAAAAGAGAAAACAGTTTTAACTCTAGTAAAAATATTTCAAAGCAAACTTCTAATAGAAATATAATCAATGGAGAGGAGATAGTTACAGAAAATATCTATCTATATAATAACAGTTGTGAAGATATAAAAAAATTACTTTCTGAAACTTTTGGAAACTCTTTAAAAATCTCTTCACTCCCTAAGAAAAATATACTTGTCCTTTCTGGAAAAGAGAATATTATCAATAGCTCTAAATCTCTCATACAGGAATTAGATAAAGATGTAGAGCAGATTAGAATAGATGCTCAAATTTTAGATGTTACTGACAATCTCTTTGAAACTTTAGGTTTTAATTGGATATATGATAACAGTGGCAACACAGAAGGAAACAATAGTTGGAGTATGTCATTACTTGGAAATAGTAGTATTTCTGGAATCGGAAGTATCTACTCTTCATCTATTGCAATCTCTAAACAATTTAATAGTGGAAATGATATTCTCAATCTTGGAATCAATCTTTTGGAATCTACTCAAGATTTAGTAGTAAGTTCTAGACCATCTATACTTGTTTTAGATGGGGAAGAGGGAAGCTTTAAAGTTGCTGAAGAGGTAATAGTAGGTGAACAAAGAGAAGAAGACGAAGATACTAATAAAGTTATTACAACTCCAATATTTAGAGAGGCTGGAATAATTTTAAGAGCAACTCCTACCATTAGAAAAGATGGTTGGGTAATTTTAAAAGTTTTAATAGAGATTAGTAATTTCAAATTAAAAGTCAATAAAGATGAATCAGAGGAAAGTGGTACATATAACTCTGAAGGTGGTTCAAAAGTTGGAAGAAGTATTGAAACTACTATTAAGATTAAAGATGGAGAAACTATATTTATAGGTGGATTAAAAAAAGCTACTGTACATAATTTAGATAGTAAAATTCCTTATTTTGGAACTCTACCTATGATTAATTTTTTCTTTAAAAATCAGAATATTAGCCATGAAATTAGTGATATCTATGTAAAGATGAAAGTCAATATTGTAAATAATGAAAATGATTCCTTTGAAAGAGATGAAATACATCAAAGGGCAAAGGAAATAATAAATAGAAAAATTTATTAAGAAAAGAGGAATAGTATGAAAAACAGATTAGATTTACCAAAAATATTAGAAAGTTTTAAAAATATAAAGATAGGAGTGGTTGGAGACTTAATGTTAGATGACTATATTATTGGTGTAGTTGATAGAATATCTCCAGAGGCTCCTGTTCCTGTTGTAAATGTAAAAGAGGAAAGATTTGTATTAGGAGGAGCTGCTAACGTTGTCAATAACCTTTCTGTTCTTGGGGCCCAAACTATATGTTTTGGTGTAATTGGTGCTGATGACAATGGAGATAGATTACTTAGAACTTTCAATGAAAAAGGAATAGATAGTACAGGAATTATTAGAACTAAAGATATACCTACTATTGTAAAAAGAAGAATATTAGCTGGAAATCAACAGCTACTTAGAATAGATTGGGAAAAAGCTCAGCCTATTTCTAAAGAGTTAGAAGATTTACTATTAGAAAATTTCAATTCTAAAATTGATTCACTAGATGCAATTATCCTTTCTGACTATGATAAGGGAGTACTTACTCCAAGAGTAGCTAAGGAGATTGTAAAAATTTGTAGAGAAAAAAATAAAATAGTTACTGTTGACCCTAAACCTAAAAATGCAATGAACTATATAGGAGCTACATCTATGACACCAAATAGAAAAGAGGCTATGGAGTGCTTAGGTAAAAGTAAAGTTACAGACTTTGAATCTTTAGGAAAAGAGTTAAAAGAAAAATTACAACTAGATAACCTTCTACTTACTAGAAGCGAAGAGGGAATGAGTTTATTCCTAGATAAGGTTATAAATATTCCTACCTTTGCTAAAGAGGTATATGATGTAACAGGGGCTGGAGATACAGTAATATCTGTATTTACTCTTGCTAGTGCTGCTGGGGTAGATTGGCACGAATCTGCTAAGATAGCTAATACAGCTGCTGGAGTAGTAGTAGGTAAGATGGGAACATCAACTGTAACTAAAGAGGAAATCTTAGAGTTCTATAACCAAATTTATGAGAGATGGGAGTGTCATAATGCTTAGAATAGGAAATGGATATGATGTACATAAGCTTGTAGAAGGAAGAAAATTAATATTAGGAGGTGTGGAGATACCTCATACTAAAGGTGTTCTCGGACACTCTGATGGAGATGTTTTAATCCATGCCATTATGGATGCTATGCTTGGAGCTTTAGCTCTAGGAGATATCGGACAACATTTTCCTGATACTGATATGAAATACGAAAATATAGATAGTACAATTCTGTTAACTAGGGTAAAAGAATTGATAGCTGAAAGAGGATATAGGGTTATTAATTTGGATTCAATAATAGTTTTACAAAAGCCAAAAGTAAAACCATATATTGAAGCAATGAGAAAAAGAGTAGCTGAAGTATTAGAAATAGATATAGATCAGGTAAGTGTAAAAGCTACTACTGAAGAAAAACTTGGATTTACTGGAGATGAATCTGGAGTAAAATCTTACTGTGTTGTTTTATTAGAAAAATAATTTAAAATTTTCACTTTGACATACTGAGGTCATAAATCAAAGTTATACTTAAACTATAAAAGAAACAGATAATTTTTAGGAGGTATAACTTATGAAAAAGATTATTTTATTTGTAGGAATTGCAACATTATTAGTAGGAACTTCTGCTTTTGCTAGAAGTATGGGAAATATGGGTAGAGGAACTGGCACTTATTATCAAAATTGTTCAGTTGCTTATGGTAGAAATTATAATAATTCAAACAAAAACTTCACTTATGGTAAAAATAATTTGATACAAGATAAAAAACTAGAAGAAAATAGAGTATTTATTGCAGAAAGAAAAGTAGAAATTAGAAAGGAAATGTTAAAAGATACTCCTGACTGGAATAAAATAGACAGATTAAATCAAGAGATTGCTGTAAAAAGAACAGAAAATCAAAAATACAATTTAGAAAATGGAAATTATAATTGTAGATTTCTTTAAAAATTTAAGTAATTTAATCTATAACTACTCATGTCTAATGAATAATTTAAGACTTTCTTCAAAAAATTTGAAGAGGGTCTTTTTTTGTTACTAAAAATATGATATACTATTTAAGTACTTTTTTACTTAGGAGGTGAACCATTATGAAAAATTTGACTTTTGAAGAACTTTTAGATAAACTTGAAAAAGCTCTTGCTAGAATTGAAGCGCTAGAAAAAGAAAATAAATTACTTAGAGAGGAAAATGCTATGCTTAGAGCTAGACTTAATATGAATAGTTCTAATAGTAGTCTTCCTTCTTCTTCTGATAGATTTATTAAAAAAAAGATAGATCTCTTAGAAAGAAAAGTAATAAAGCTTCCGGAGGCAAGTTGGACATAAAGGTTTTACTCTTGATAAAATTAAAAAACCTGATTTTGTTGTTGATTTAGAGATTGATACTTGCCCTCATTGCAAAACAGACTTAGAAAATATAAAAATTGAAAATACAAAAGTTAGACAAGTTTTTGATATCCCAGAAATTAAAATTCTTGTTACTGAATATCGTTCTCAAGTTAAAATTTGTCCTCATTGTAGAGAAAAAGCGATTGCAAAATCTCCAAGTAATGTAACTAGTTCTACTCAATATGGCGCTAATATTAAAACTTTAATCACAAACTTAAATATTTATCATGCACTTCCATATAATAAAATTCAAGAATTACTTAAAGATATTTTTAATTTAGATTTAAGCCAAGGAACTATTGCTAATACTTTAAAAAAAGCTTATGTCTCTCTTGAAAAAGTAGAAAATTTTTTTAAAGAAGAGTTGAAAAAAGCTAGTATTCTTCATGCAGATGAAACAGGAACAAAGGTAAATGGAAAAAATTATTGGATTCATTCTTGCTCAAATGAAAAATATTCAGTTTTAACTTCTCATCCTAACAGAGGAAAAAAAGTAATAGAAGAAGCTGGTATTTTGCCTAAGTTTAATGGAATTTTATCGCATGATTGTTGGTACGCATATGATTGTTATCCTCAAATTGTGCATTCATTATGCTAGGCACATTTTTTAAGAGAACTTCAGAGTATAGAAGAGAATACGAACTTAGAATTTCCAGCTAAAATAAGAGAGTTCATTCTAAATCTAAAAGAAAAAGTTGAAAAGAAAGAAGAATTTTCTAGTGAAGAAGAGATAAATATTTGGTTGAAATATATGGCATTAATTGAGGATGGAAAATAAGAAGAAAGACCCTATTATCAAACTGATGTATTAGAACCTAAAAAGAGAAAAAGTAAGGCTTTTAATTTATTAAAAAGGTTGAGTAGATATGAGGATGTTTTAAGATTCTTTATAGAAAGAAAAATTAGTCTTTTTACTAATAATGCAGCAGAGCGAGAAGTAAGAAATATAAAAGTAAAATCCAAGGTACATTTAGGAGTGAATTGGGAAGTCAAATTTTAGAATAAGGGGATATATTTCAACAATGAAGAAAAATGAAAAGAATCAATGTCCTGTGCTAAAAAGTATATTTGATTTATATGAGATTATGTTCCCAAGAGCCAAACAGCAAGGAAGCCTTCAACAAAAATGTTGAAAACTCCCTTTTTCTTTTTCTATCAATAACATAATTTTTATACAAATTAAATGTAGATTTTAAAACTGCATATTATTTTTTCTACTATTTAAATGGAAAACAAGGACTTTATAGACTCTATTAGAATAAAGATAAATACAATATTTTTTTTACCTTAATACTAGTTTTAGGAATATTAGCTTTCCTTTTATAGTAAAGATAACTTTTTATCTCTTAAAATTCTTCTTTAAAATTGTTAAAAAAATTTTAATTTTTTAATTAAAGCTAACCAATTACTAAAATTTTTTTACAAATAAAAAAGCTTGTAGAATTTAGCTTTAGGAAATTAAAAGTCTTTTTTATTCTCTACAAGCTTTTTTTATTTTTATTTATTCATACTTTTTAGCTCTATTTATATTTTCTTTAACTATAAATCCAATTGTTATTACTAGTAAAATTACAAAGAATAGTGATATTGGCCTCTCAATAAATATTTTTGGATCCCCTTGAGAAATAATCAATGCCCTTCTAAAATTTGATTCTGTAAGAGAACCTAAAACTAATCCTAACAAAATAGGAATTGTTGAAAATTTTAATTTCAATAACATATAAGCTATTATTCCAAAAGCAATTGAAATATATAAGTCAAACATTGAATTTTTTATAGAATATGAACCAGCAAAGCAAAATACTACTATCAATGGTATTAATACTTCGCTTGGAATTTTTGTTACTTTGGCAAAAAAACCAGTTAAATATTTTCCCTGTACCCACATAAAAATATTTATAAAAACTAACCCTATCATTATAGCATAAAGAGTTACCCCATGCTCTTGGAAAAGATTCGGTCCTGGCGTTAACCCATTAGCCATCAGGGTTCCTAACAATATTGCTACTGCTGCATCTCCAGGGATTCCCAGTGTTAATAGTGGAATTAAAGTCGCTCCTGTTACTGCATTATTAGCTGACTCAGCTGCTGCTATTCCATCTATTGAACCTTTCCCAAATTCTTCTGGATATTTTGAACTTTTTCTAGCTCTATCATAACTTAAAAAAGAAGCCATTGATGCCCCTGTTCCAGGAATTATTCCTACTATTACACCTATTATTGAAGATTTTAAAGCGTGTGGAAACATTCTTTTATATTCCTGTTTTGTTAGAATTCCTGTATCTTTAACTTCAGATAAATTTAGTTTTTCTATTTCACTAAACTTTTTGCTTCCATTAGAGTTAGAAATGGTTTCTGAAAGAGCAAATAATCCAATTAATACAATTACTAAATCAAATCCAGCATAAAGATTATAATTACCTAAAGTAAATCTAAAAGTTCCACTTATAATATCCATTCCTATTGTTGCTAAAAATAACCCTACACTTCCTGAAATTATCCCTCTTGCCAAATTATCTCCACTAACTCCTGCTATAATTGACAATCCAAATACACAAAGTATAAATATCTCAGAAGCACCAAATTTCAAAGCTACTTTAGCTACTTGAGGAGCCAGAAATAATAAAACCAAAGCACTAAACATTCCTCCAAAAGTTGAAGCTTCTAATGCTATATTTAAAGCTTTTTTAGCTAACCCATTTTTAGCCATTGGATTTCCATCTAACATAGTAGCTGCTGCATGTGGAGTTCCAGGTGTATTAATTAATATAGCAGAAATTGAACCTCCATAGCTACCAGCGCAATAAATTCCTAGTAAAAACATGAATGAATCAATAGCTTCTAAGTTATATGTAAATGGTAAAAATAGAACTAAACATAACATTACTGTCAAACCAGGAATACAACCAAAAATTACTCCTGCTAACAAACCTAAATTCATATAGATAAAACTACTCAGTTTAAAAAATTCTAAAAATCCACTAATCATATTTTCTAACATAGTTACCTCACTCTTATTTTATGGTAATTGAACCAATAAAATATATTTAAATATATAGGTTACTGCTATACATACTATTATTACTGAAATATAGTATTTGATATTTCTACTTTTAAAGAAAATTAACATTGAACAACAATACAATACAGAGGAAAATAAAAATCCTATTTTACTTAATAAAAATGCATATGCAATTAACATAAAACAAACTATAATTGCCCTTATCTCTTCTTTAGGATTTATTCTTACTTCTAATACTGGTTTTTTATTAACTAATTTAATGATATCTCCAAGTAAAAGTACCATACTTCCTAAAAACATTAAAATTACAATTAATCTAGGAAAAGTTTGAGAGGTAATTATTGCATTCCCTGATACTGGAATTTGATTAGGAATTAATAGCCACAATATTATGGATAAAATAAGAAATATACTTCCTCCTAAAAGATTAGCCTTTAATTTCATCTTGTATCCCCCTTAAACTTATTTTATCATCTCATAAAAACGCTTTGCCTTCTCTATAGAATCCTTTATGTGCTTATCACATTCTTCTGGAGTTAATGGATCTAATGTCATTCCTAAGTTTTCAGCTGTTTTTTTGAATTCTGGTTCTTCTAATATCTTTGCAACTGCATTATACATTTTATCTACAATTGCTGGATCTGTTCCTGCTGGCATTAGAAGAATACATCTATTTACTAAAAATGTATCATAACCATAATCCCCAATACACTCTAAATTAAAAACTTCATCTTTTAAAGGTTTATCATCAAACACAACAATTGGATTTAAACGTCCAGCTTTAACAAATTCTTTTGCTAAAGAAGCATGAGTTATACTTAAAGTTGTATCTCCTGATAAAGTAGCATTCATAGCTTCATTTGCTCCATCAAAAGAAACTCCTTCATAATTTACTCCCATTTCACTTAATAAAGCTGCCATCATTAAATATTCTGAAGAGTTTAGTCCAGCTACAGAAAATATAATTTTATTAGTTTTTCCATATTCTTGTAAATCTTTTAAATTTTTTATTCCTAATTTTGGATTAGCAACCATCACAAAATTAGATTTATAAATATTTATTACTGGTGTATAATTCTCCCATTTAAATGGAACTGGATTAAATAATGGACCTATGGCAAAATTTCCTTCTCCACCATAAATTAATCTAGTAGTATTAGGTCTTTCTCTTAGATATTCAGTCAATGCTACTATTCCTCCAGCACCTATTTTATTCTCTGGAACTATCGGCTGACCTAGATACTCTTTTCCATATTGTGATATTGCTCTATTAGCTTGATCCGCTAATCCTCCTACTGCCCAAGGTACTGTTATTATAACCGGTTTATTTGGCCAATTATCTGCTTTACTTTTTGCAAAAATAAAATTTGAACAAATCATCATTAATACACACACTACTAAAAAAAACTTTTTCTTCATATTAGAACCCCCTTAAATTTTTATAATTAATCTCTTCTTGCTAAAAGATTTAAAAAATACATTATCATAGCTTTTCTTTCTTCTGTAACTTTTGATTTAACAAATTTTTCTAAATTTTCTTTTGTTATCTCTTTTATGTTTTCAAGTTTTAAAAATTGTAAAAATTTCTCTAATAATTCATCTTTTTCTGAAAAATTCATTAAATTTATAAAAGCTCTCATCATTTCCTTTGTGTTATCTGTCCAAATATACTTATTTTCTAATTCTTCTCCTAAATTATATTCATTTTCAAATTTTTTTCTATAATTTTTTAAATCTTCAATTGTTAAGTTCCCATCCTTTGGTAAACCAACTCTCAAATACTGTTCATCTGGAGCATCACTATCATTCATTAATTTTATCATCTCTTTTGCCATTTTTAATTCAATATCAAAATCAAGGATAGGTTGTTTCTGATAATAATCTTCTTTTATATTATAAAGAGAAGTTCCATAACGATAATGTTGATTAAAATTTTTTACCTCTATTTTCATTGTTTTACAACCTTTAGTAAAAGAAAATGGTGGTACTACTTCAAAATCCTGTAATTCTTCAATTGAAAATCTTGATTTTATATGTGTTGGCATTAATGTATATTCATATAAAGGAGAATTACTTAAATTCTCTTGTCCTCTCATATAAACATATGTTCCATCAGTACAATTTATTTGATTTCCATGCCACCCAAATAGGCAAGCTTCTCTTACTTTCTTATCATTTAGAATAGTTTCTTTCAAATTTTTCCCTTGCATATCTTTAGGTATACCTTGATTAAAATAATCTAATAATGTTACTGGCAAATCTATTGTTTGAACTAAAGATTTTCTTATTTCATTTTGTTTTTTAGTTCTTGGATCCCATATAAATAATGGTGTATTTACTAACTCATTATAAGCAGGCATCATATTTTTTGCCCACCATCCATGTTCACCTAATAAGAAACCATGATCAGTACAAACTATAAGCATAGTATCTTCCCATAGATTATAATTATCCATCATATCCAAAACTTTACCTAAACTTCTATCACATTTTGATAATAAAGCTGCATACTTATATTTTAAATTCTCTATATCTTCAGTTGATTCTATAACAGGGTGATAATCAGGCCAATCTAAATCTTTTTTCTTTATTTTTTCTGAATATAGAGCATCATATTCTTCAGGTACAACAAATGGCTCATGTGGATCAAATGATTCAATTTGTAAAAACCAATTATCTTCTTTATGGTTTTTCTCAATAAATTCTAATCCTAAATCAAAAGTTTTTGTTTGTGGATAATCTTTTTCTTCTTTAAATTCTTTTCTATTTATCCACTCTTGTCTCCAGATATCAGCAAGTTTTTCTCTTGAAGGTAAGAATAATCTTCCTGGTGCTTTAGCTTCCTCAGGTATTTCAGGAAATTTTATCTCTCCTTTCCAAGGATCTCCCTCTTGTCCTCTTACAATTTCCCAACTTGAAAATCTGTTGTGGTATGTTGCTCCACCATCTGCCCAATATAAATGATGATCAGAAATTAAATGAGTATATATACCATTATTTTTTAATATTTCTGGCATAGAATCATCAAAAGGCTCTAAAGGTCCCCAACTTCTATGTAAAAAATTATATCTTCCTGTATGTAATTCCCTTCTTGCTGGCATACAAGGTAAACTTCCTGCAAAACAACTATCAAATTGCACTGTTCTTTCACTTAATCTTTTAAAATTAGGAGCATGAATCCATTCATTTCCATATGAAGGTAAAAATCTTTTATTTAAAGAATCGAAAAGAATCATTATAGCCTTCAAATAAATCACCTCATTTTTTAATTTTTTTAATTTATATTTTTGTTTTATTTATATATTCTTTTCACGTTATAAAAACATTTTTTATTATTTTATAATATATATATATAACTTTTTTGTTCTTAAAAGTCAATGTTTTTTTGATAATTATTTAATTTTTTTAAATAATTATTTTAATAACTTTAAATAAAAATTTTTTTATGTTATACTTTAATTATAATTAAATTTGAGGTGAATTTTATGAAACAACTTTCTAAATTAAAAGTTAAAAATATATCTTCAGTATTACAATCCATTAGAGATAATTCAAATATATCCAAAAAAAATCTCTCAGTTATGCTAGGACTTTCTTCACCTCTTCTCACAAATATTTGTAATGAACTTAAAGAAAAATCTCTTATTTTTGAAGGAAGTACTCTTCCTTCAAATAAAGCTGGTAGACCTGAAGTTGCTCTTAATTTCAATTATAATTTAAAAAAAATTATTGGAATAAATATATCTAGCGAATTTACAACTATTATTATTTCAAATTTATTTCCTAGTATTATTTTTGAAGAGAAGATTGAAACTAAATTTGATAATAGTCAAAAATTTTTAGAAATTTTAAAAGATATTATTTCTCTATATCTATCAAATAATAATCTTACTACTAGTGATTTTTTAGGAATTGGAATAAGTTCAAAGGGAACTACTAATATTGAAGAAGGAATAATTGGAGAAGATTTTTTTCATGAAAAAATTAAAATTAGAGAATACTTGTCTAATTATTTTAACATTCCTATTTTTATTGAAAATGATGTTAAAGTTCTTGCAATTACACAAAATTTCTTTTTTCCAAATGATGATAATTTTTTCCTTGTAAAATATAGCATTCATGGAATTGGAGGCGCTCTTTTTAAAGATGGTAAACTCTACACTAATAAAAATAATAGTGTTGGTAAAATTGGGCATGTTATAATTGATTTAAATGAAGAGTTTTGTCCTATATGTAAAAGAAAAGGGTGCTTAGAAACTTGTATTTCACTAAAAAGAATTTTTTCTGATTTAAAAAAGGAAATTGAAAAAAAAGAAGATTATATACTTGTAAAAACTTTTAAAGATAAGGATATTAATATAGAAAATCTATTTTCTGCATTTGAAAATGGTTCTATTTCCATTAATAAATTATTACGAAAAAGTGCCTCTTATTTGGCACAAGCTCTTATTAATACTTCTGCTATTAATGGAACTAACAAAGTTATTTTATATGGAGATTTTTTTCTACAAGACTCTTATCTTTTTCTACTAAAACAATATTTACAAGAATATGAGCTTTCTCCTTTTTGGAGAAATGTTAGTGTTAGTACTCTAACTTTAGAACAAGAAAAATTAGCCTCTTGTGTTTTAGTTATAAAAAAAGTTTTTTATGATAACTTTGAAACATATTACAATTTTTTATAAAATTAATAAATAACTACTTAGTTTCAAATGTGCAACTAAGTAGTTATTTATTTTTAAGTATTATTTTTACTACCTAATGTTTTTTATACCGAAATATCTCTTGCTCCATTTTCTATATCTTTTAAGAATCCTTTTATTTTATTTTTAAAATTCTCATCTGGCATTTTTTCAAGTGCTTCTAGTATAGCCTTACTTCCTAACTCTCTTAAATTTTCATCAGCATAATCTAATAAAAACTCTTTTAGTGTCATAAGAGCATTAGCTTCACACATTACATTTATTTTTCCACTCTTAGCTATCTCCATAAATCTATCTCCAGTTCTTCCTGAACGATAACAAGCTGTACAATAACTTGGGATATATCCACTATTTATTAAACTTGCTAACATCTCCATTGGAGAACGATGGTCTCCCACTTCAAATTGAGCAGTATTTTCATTTGCCTCAGAGTATCCACCTACACCTGTACAAGAACCTGTACTTACTTGAGATATTCCCAATTCAATAACTTTATCTCTAAATCCTGCTTCCTCTCTTGTAGATAAAATCATTCCTGTATATGGTACAGCAAGTCTTAATACAGCTACTAATCTTTTAAACTCTTCATCATTTACTAGATGTGGATATTGAGCTAAAGTCACATTACTAGCCTCTCTTAATCTTGGCACTGATATTGTATGAGGTCCTACACCTGTAAGTCTTTCTAACTCATTAGCGTAAAGTATCATAGCTACTGTTTCATATTTATGTTCATATAATCCATATAGTACTCCTATACCAACATCATCTATTCCAGCTTCTCTAGCTCTAAACATAGCTGTTGTATGATAATAATAATCTTTTTTAGGTCCAGCTAAATGTAATTTTTCATAAGTAGGTTTGTGGAAAGACTCTTGGAAAAGAGTATAAGTTCCTATCTCAGCTTCTTTTAATTTTTTATAATTTTCAACAGTTGTAGCTGCTATATTGATGTTTATTCTTCTTATATTTCCATTCTCAAATTTTATAGAGTATATATCCTTAATACATTGTAAAATATAGTCTAAAGAACAATTGATTGGGTCCTCTCCAGCCTCTAAAACTATTCTCTTATGTCCTAATTTTTCAAGAGCTTTTACCTCATTTACTAATTCTTCTCTAGTTAATTTTTTTCTATTTAAATCTTCATTGCAATGTTGATATCCACAATAAACACAATTATTTACACAATAGTTACTTACATAAAGCGGAGCAAACATAACTATTCTTTTTCCATAAATTTTTTCTTTCACTTGTTTAGCTACTTTAAACATCTTATCTAATAGCTCTTTATCTTCTATATTTAAAAGAATAGCTGCTTCCTCTGGAGTTATTCCCTCAGCTAAACTCGCTTTTTTAATTATTTTTTCTACTTCATCTTTATTTTTAGCTTTTTCCTTAGCAGATTCTAATATATTATTAATTCTATCTTCAGCTAAAAAACTAATATCATATTTTTGCTCTCTCATATTCTCCTCCAACTAAAACTGACTTTTAAAGTAAATAATTCTTATTATATCATAAACTAGAGAAAAAAAGTCAGTTTTTTTATTTATTTCTAAAAGAAACAGCTTCCATAAGATGTTCTCTCTCTATGTTTTTACTTCCTGCTAAATCAGCTATAGTCCTAGCAACTTTTAAAATTTTATCATAACCTCTAGCTGAAATCTCCATAACTTGAATTACTTTTTTAAAGTACTCTCTATTTTCCTGTGATAACTTACAATATTTTTGAATCTGTTTTTGAGAGATAGTACCATTATATATTCCCTCTCCATATCTTTTTTTCTGAATCTTTCTAGCTTTTAAAACTCTCTCTTTAATTTCTTTTGAGCTTTCTCCAGACTTATAGATCATAAGTTCTTCCTCTGTAAGTCTTCTCATCTCTACATGCAAATCTATTCTATCCATAATTGGTCCTGAGATTTTCTTCATATATTTATTTATCTCTGTTTGAGTACAGTTACACTTTCCATTGTCATCTAATAAAAATCCACAAGGACACGGGTTACTAGCTCCAATAAAAATGAAGTCTGTTTTAAATTCAACCCTATATTGAGCTCTAGAAATAGAAACTACTCCATCTTCTAATGGTTGCCTCAAACTCTCTAACACACTTCTTGGAAACTCTGCTAACTCATCTAAAAAAAGTACTCCTCCTGAAGCAAGACTTACCTCTCCTGGAACTACTTTTTTCCCTCCACCTATTATAGCTACAGGTGTACTTGTATGATGTGGAGCTCTAAAAGGAGGAGTATCTATTATAGGCTTATTCTCTGAAAGTTCTCCTGCTATACTATATATTTTAGTACTTTCTATTACCTCTTTCTCATTGAGTAGTGGTAAAATTGTAGTAATTCTTTTGCAGAGCATAGTTTTTCCTGAACCGGGACTTCCTATCATAATTACATTGTGCTTTCCTGCTGCTGCTATTTCCAAGGCTCTTTTTGCCATACTCTGTCCTTTTACATCAGAAAAATCTAACTCCTCTTTCTCTTCTGATACAACAATTTTTTCCTGTACACTTTTTACTATATTTTTAGAAATAAACTCCCCTACCTCTTGAAGATTTTTGACTGGTATAATATCTACTCCTCTTATCAATATTGCCTCTTGATAATTCTCCAATGGAAGAACTACTCCTTTATATCCTTTTTCCTTTGCAAATATTACACTATTGAGAGCTCCTCTCACTCTTTTTATCTCTCCTGTAAGAGAAAGTTCTCCTAAAAATAGATAGTTATCTAAAATACTATATCTATCTTTTAAAAATCCCATAGCCATCATTATTCCCACAGCAATAGGTAAATCAAAATGAGCACCCTCTTTTTTTATTCCAGCTGGAGATAGATTTACTATTATCTTTTTAGGTTCTAATTTAAAACCACTATTTTTTAAAGCAGTTCTTATTCTATCCTTGCTCTCTGAAATAGCTGTATCCCCCAACCCTATTATAGAAAAATTAGGAAGTCCATTACTTATATCTACCTCTACATCAACTAAAAAAGACTCCACTCCAATATAACTAGAACTTAACACCCTCTTATTCATAGTCTTAACCCCCTTAGAGATTTTACCCGTTTATATAATTATACCATATTTATTCCAATAAGAGATTAGGATATATTTGAAATATATGGTAAAATATTAGTGAATTAAAAAAATGGAGGAGCCTATGAGCAAAGAAAAAATATCAAAATATTTATTGAGCAGTTGTAATAAAACTCTTAGACTAAAAATGGAAAACTATCTATTTGAAGAACAAGATATTGAGTTTTCTAAATCTGAATTAAATAAGATAAAATTCTATAACCACTTTCTTTTCTTAGAACTAGATATTTTTAATAAAAATAAGACTATGAAAAAAAGTGAAGATAGCACTATTATTAAAAGATTACTTACATTAGGATATAACTACTGTCCTGAAAAATTAATTTTAGACCTTTCAACTTGTAATTTTAATAATAGAATGACTATTTATAAAAATTTAGGAGTTTCTGATGAATTTTTAGCAAAAGATTTAGAATATACCTTTAATAACTTTGAAGATGAAAAGATATTATTTCCACTGATTGAAGATATCAATAAAAAATTTCCTAAATTTATAGATTACTATCTTGTTTTAGAAGATACAGAAAAAAATAGATATATTGTTGGGAAAATTTTAGAGTTAAAGTGTTCTACTGATAATAAAAATATTATTTTACTTGAAAATTTTATTCTTAACTCTCTTTGTGAAATATATTCAAGTGAAAGAATTAAAAATATCTTGAACTATGATTTTAAAAATTATGAGTTAGCTAATTCAATAAAAGATATCTCTATTATAAATGATGATGAAAATTTAATATATTTCTTAAAAAATATCTATACTAATCTAAATATTGAGAGCAAAAATAAAAAAACTATTTTAGGAGTATTTGAAATCTTGACTTTTTCAGATTCACTTGACTTTTTAGAGCTAGAAAATCCAAAGGAATACTTTGATAAGGTAAATAACTCTACACTCCCTTTTATCTACAAACTTGTTTACTTATATAAAGGAAGTGAAGATTATAATATAACTTTCTATATCCAAAAATTTATTTTAGATAATTCTGAAAAATCTTTAGAAATTTTAGATAGAATGCTTAAACAAAATATTGAACTAGGAGCCTTTATATTAGGAACTCTTATTGACAATAAAATTATCTCTGAAGAGCTAAAAGCTAAATATATTGATAATTTTAAAAATAATGTAGCTTCTCTTCTTAATATTTTAGAAGAAACAAAAGATAGAGAGTTAGGAGTAGAACTTATCAATACCTTAGGATATATGTTGACTTATTCTAATGTAGAGGAATACATTGCTAAACTTTCTGACTCTTATGATAAAAATAGATGGGATATCAATGAATTTATAAATATGATAGCTCATTTTGAAAGATTAGAAAATAATGGAAAAAATCCTTGGAAAATAGTTGCTGAAAAAACTTCAATTAGTAAAAAATTCTTAATTAGTGGTACTGCTGATTTTGTAAATATCTCTTCTGAAGAGCAATTTACTGAATTTTTAAAAGATAATAAAGAGGATTTTTATGAGTTACTAGAGAAGAAAACATTTATAGACTATACTTTCGAGGAGATTTTAAATCTTTCATATAGAAGTGATGAGAATTTTGAGGTAACTAAGCTTCTTCCATATCTTTCTATCTCAGATGAGATAATATTAGAAACTCTTTTTGAAATTCTAAAAGATAAAGAAAAAGAATGCAGTGATGAGGTAGAAAAACTTACTAAAACAAAAAATAAAAAAATTCTAGCAAATATAAAAGCTCTAAAAAAAGTTTGGGAAAGTAATAAAGGAAAAGAGATTAAAACCTACTCTCAACTTGAAGACTATATTTTATCTATTTTTGATAACTATAAAAAAGATATACTTTATCCAAAATCAGAAGCTTATTCTAAAGTTAGAGAAAAGAATAGTGAAACTTTTGTTAATGAAAAAGTAATTAAAACATATGTAGCTCTTTATATGAATAATAAAGATTTAGAAGATATTGAACTTGGAAAAACTATTAGAAATTTTGTAAATCTAGAGGATTTAAATAAATGTTTAGATACTCTTTTTGATACTTGGCTTCAAGATAATTCTCCAGTACATACTAGTTCTATTGTAAGAACATATCTTCTTACCGCTGATGACTATGGAATTGATAAAATACTTGATTTATTAGAAAAAGCTATTTTAAAATCAAAAACTCAATTAGCTAAAAGTTTATTGTCTATACTTTTCTCTATTGAAAGAAAAGAATTTAATACTGAAATAAAATTTATAAAATCTAAAATACACCACACTGATTTGGGAGAGGTTCTAAGAAGAATAAGAGAAGATGACTCAGATGTTACAAGTGAGATACTTGCTCCTAATATAGATTTTTCTATAGGATTTGATATAAATGGAGAAAAGTTCTTCAACTATGGTAATAGAAAAATTAAATTAGTTCTTAATGAAAATTTTGATATTATTATGTATAATCAAGATGATAAAGAGATAAAATCTCTTCCTAAGTACTCTAGTAAATTTGAAGATGATGAAAACAGAGTAGAATTCTATCAAAAAGAGATTAAAAGATTTAAAAAGAAAAAAGAAGTCTTACTATCTGAAATAAAAAAATATATGTTCTATCAAATGATAGGAAATAGAGTTTGGTCAATAGAAGAGTGGAATAAAGAGATAAATAGCTCTTATTTTATCAAAGGAATTTCAAAAAATATTTTATGGACAATAATTTCTGATAGTAAAGAGTATTATTGTAAATATGCTGGAGAAAAATTTATAGATATTCATAGTAATAAAATTATTAACCAAATAGAAAATATCAAAATTTTCTACCAAGGAGAAACAGATATCGAAACAACTTTATTTACTAAAAATATCACTCCATTTCTTCCACAACAGTTTAGTATAGTTAAGACTGCAATTACTAATTTAGATGATTATAAAGGATTACCTCTATCCCTAAAAAAAATAAATATAGTTATAAATAATTACTTTGCAGAGATATATTCTTCAATTCTTTATGGAGATAATTTTACTCTAATTGATAAGTTAACTCATACATACTTAGAAATTCCTTTTACTTTTTCAACTAAATCTCAAAATATTCAAGATATAAAAGTAAGTAAGATGTTTAAAGATGAGATTAGTCTTGAAGAAGTCAATCCAAGATTTTTAAATTTTATATATTTTATACTTAAAGAGATAACTACTCTTGATATGTAGAAAAAATTGTAATATAATCAAATTAAACAATACTAAAGGAGCATTCCTGTATAATAAAAAAATAGTAACAAAAAAAGATACCTCAATGT
>OGEP01001174.1_pt1 | contig 30180 bp, 34 predicted proteins | sample 1570721 | NCBI WGS metagenome assembly OGEP01 (sample SAMEA2582131, study PRJEB24529) | metagenome | biome: Human gut stool | place: China | collected 2011 | reverse complement strand
CACGCTGGCGGGCGCAGAGGGCGGCTGTCAGGCTGAGGTAGGCGCCGCCAGCGCCATGGCCGCCGCCGCCCTGTGTAACCTGAAGGGCGGCACCCCGGAGCAGTGCGCCGCTGCCGCCGCCATGGCACTGGGCAACCTGCTGGGTCTGGTCTGCGACCCGGTGGCGGGTCTGGTAGAGGTGCCCTGCATCAAACGCAACGTGGTGGGCGCGGTGAATGCGGTCTCCTGCGCCAACATGGCACTGGCGGGGGTGGACTACGCCATCCCCTGCGACGAGGTCATCGATGCCATGGGCCGCGTGGGCAGCCTGCTCTCCCCCGACCTGCGCGAGACTGGTCAGGGCGGTCTTGCCGCTACTCCCACCGGCATGAAAATCGCCCGTCAGCTGGCACAGGAGGATTGAGCGCCACGCCCGCTCTCCCCCGCCCGGCGGGCGAAAAACGGCTGTAAATGCCGCTTTTGCGCCGGGACGGCAGAAGGTTTACAGAAAAAACGCAGTAAAATCAAAGAAAAGACGTTCTTTTTTGGAAAATATAAAAATATTTCAAAAAAGCTGTTGACAAACCCCGCCCTTCGTGATAAAATACATCATGTTCCGAACGGAACGTATGCGTTGGTAGCTCAGCTGGATAGAGTGACTGACTACGAATCAGTAGGCCGGGGGTTCGAGTCCCTTCCATCGCACCAAAAAATGCCGTGAAATCGAAAGATTTCATGGCTTTTTTGTTTTTCTGGCAGGGTCTGCACACTTTTGCACATCTCCTGCACACTTTACAAAAAAGCCATGAACTCTTTGCATCGCTTGCACAGCGTGTATTTCGCTGCACAAAAAAGAGAATCTTACGCGAAAAGCACCCGCGTCAGCTCGCGGCGTTCTTCTGCGTCCATCTGCCGGATGGCTTCAAGGATCATTTTGCCTGTGATTTTTGTTGCCGCCGGCGTTTTGTTTTCCAGGGGTTCCTGCGGCGCTGCTCCTGCTGTGTCCTGCCGGTAGAAGTCGGCTTCGATCTTCTCTGCCAGCTCCAACCGAGGCCTGTCCTGCGTGTGAGCGTAGGTGTCCATCAGGACGGTAGCAGTTGCATGACCTGTGTTGCCCTGCACCGATTTGAAGTCGCCGCCAGACTGCAACAGCTGATAGGTGGCACTGGAGTGTCGCAGACCATGAAACACGATCTTCTCAAACTCCGTGTGCTCCGCTCTCCACTGGCGATACCACTTGGTCAGAACGTCCGGGGCAATGGGTAAGCCGTCTGGTAAGCGGAACAGCTGACCGCAGTTGCTGTACTTTTCCGGGGCGCTCTGCTCGTCCTGCTTCATCTTTTCCAGCCATGCCAGAAGCTCCTCTTTCAAGGGCTTGGTCATGTACAGGATGCGGTTGGACTTTTTGGTCTTAGTCCGCTTGAGGATCAGCGAGGACTTGCTCCCCTCCCGTCTGTCCGGGAAGGTGTGGTAGATCTGGGTAGGATCAATCTTGGACAAGGCGACCTTGTCGGCACGCTGCAGGGCTTTGTTCACCGAGATGGTTCCCCGTCCGTTTGCTGCGTCAAAATCGAGGTCTCCCGGCTGCAAGCCGAGGATCTCACCCTCTCGCAAGGAGAGGATCATGCTCATGTGAACCGCCAGATGCAGGGCAGGGTTCTCGATGGTCTGCAGCGCCGCCAACATGGTGCGCTCATCCCAGATGGTGCGTTCTTCGGTGTTGATCTTGGGGGCTTCACGGGGAGTAGGCGACTTGTGGATCAGATCCCAGTCAACGGCATACGAAAAGGCAGTTTTCAGGAGCGTGTGGACTTCGTGAATTGACGTGCTGGATAACAGCCGTTTCTTCTGATTTTCCGTCAGCTCCCGCTTCTCGCCGTGAACGTACTGGCCACAGGGGGTTTGGCTCAGGGTGGCGTAGAACTGCTCAATGTCATAGGTGCGGAGGTCTTGCACCTTCCGCTTTCCGATATACGGCACGATGAGGTTCTGCACCATCGCCACAGATTGGGTGTAGGTCTTGGGAGACCACTTGTGTTTGCTGGACTGAATGGGGATCCACTTGTACAGCATCTCCTCGACCGTCATGGTGTCGGGCACGAGGAAGGTGCCGTCCAGCAGTTCCTTCTCCACCGTGATCTTGCGCTCCTGCGCTTCGGCCTTGGTCTTGAAGGTTTCCCAGCCCTTGCAGGGCTTGCCAGCATGATCTTTGTAGTTGTATCGGACGGAATACGTGTTGCCACGTTTCATAATAGATGCCATAGATGTTCCCTCCCTCAGACCGCTGCAAACCAATCGTCAAAGCTCTGCTTGCTCACCCGGATGCTGGTACCGAGGCGGATCACCTTGAAATCTTTCGTGGTGTTGCACAGATTGTACGCAGCACGGTTGGAGATCGCCAACAGTTGGGCGATCTCCTCCACCCGGTAAACGAGCGGGGTGTGTCGGACGGTTTTGCTGGTCTGGTCAGAAGGTTCTACGGCAGGGGTTTCGGACAATTTCATTGTAGGGGATTCGGGCGCGATTTTCAAGTCCTCACGGGTCAGTTTGGCGGAATTTTTGCGGACATTCGTCATAGGCATGTCTCCTTTGCACTTCTTCAGACCCGGTGCAGCTCCGATTGAGTTGCACCCTTGTGGGCCGGTAAATATGTAAGGGCCTGCCGCTCCTGACCCGAAGCAGCAGCCCAAAAAAGTGCGAGAACTTGAATTTACGCGCCCTACGCGCCCCAAACCACACAAAAGTACCTTTCTGTGTTGATTTTTCAGGGCGCATGGCTGGGATGCACGCGCCCTTTTGGGGCGCATCCTGGTTTCTCTCCCGCCCTGAAGGGCGTGTCGCCGCCCTGCATCCGCCCGAAAGGGGCGGACACGCGCCCGGAGAAAACAACGATAACAGGTAAAAACTGCCGATTTAGGGCGCGTGGGGCGGGAGAATTTTACTTTTCGTGTGTTTTATGCCGCAGCAAAGGCGGGGTGGACGCATACGCCCCGGAAGCCGCGGTACTTTCCCTCGATGTGCTTGGAAAAGGTCAGGCCATACTTCCCCGCATTTTTCAGCAGGAACTGGCTGAACTTCTTTTGCGGAACAGGTGATTCCAGATTATCCTCGCACCACTTGGTGTAGGCACGATAGAGGTATGTGGAACGCTCTTCACTGTCAGGACGGAAGCGGACGTAAGCCTGTGCCTGCATGAACTGACTCAGGTTGTCGCCGTCTTCCATGGCTGCTTCGAGGTTCCGGCGAGAGCGCTCGCTGATGGTGAACTGATAGCGGTTCGCCAGCAGACGGTGCAAACCTTCCAGCATCCACAGCAGGATGCCGGGACGCTCCTCGGACAGCTTTTCGATAAGGAACGGGTTATCCACCCGGGCAGGGTCACGGTCTTTCACCGTGATGAGGATCTGTCTGCGCCAGAAGCCGTCGCTGTCATCGTGAGCAGCCACAAGATTGCCATTGCCGAAGCAGATGAAACGAACGTACAGCAAGCCTTGCACAGCCTGCTTATTCTTCCGCTCGATGCACAAACGGTCCTCGGCGGTGACGATGGACTTGATGTTCCGTGTTTCGGGCAAAGCCACCATGTTTAGGTCGTCATCGACCATGACCAGCTTGTACTCCAGATTTGCACTGGCAAAGCGGTTCGTTTCGATGCGGAGGATGGATTCGGAGTGAGAAGCTTCCCCGAACAGCTTCTTCAGCAGCAAGCCGATGCGGGATTTTCCCTCGCCGCCCTTGCCGGTCATGACCAGCATCTTCTGCGCCTTGGTAGACGGGATCAGGAGATAGCCGAGATATTCCTGCAAGGTCAGAATGTCCTCCGGGATCAGCAGACCGTCCAGAAATTCCAGCCACTTGGTCGGTGCGGGGGCATCGGGCTGGTATTCCACGGGGAGCCGGTTCAGGCAGAGTTCCTTTTCCGGCACAAATCCCCGCTCGTCCAGAAAGTAGGTTCCGTTCTGGAGATGGATGCGGTCAAGCTGGGGTTTCCATTCAGGGGTATAGGTTTCGATACGGAGTGCGTCCAGAACCTGCTTCTCCTTCTTGGCAAGGTTGTCGAGCACAAAGTCACGGAGGTCGCTGTGGACTTCGTAGAGCAGTGCGTCCTCGTCTACCTCGCCGTTCTGGTCGAACAGCTTCTGTTTCAGGCACATCATGGGGTGTTTCTCTAAAAGGTACTGGCAGTAAGCGGTTTCACGCACTTTGCCCTTGCTGTCTACCCAAGGGCATTCGCATTCTTCCTCTTCTTCCAGTTCGTCCTCATCACGCCAATCTTCGTTCCTCTTTTTCCAGTCGCTCATGCAATCCCTCCCAATACTTCCGTAGCTCGTTTTCGGTCTGCGGGTCCGGGAGCACCGAACAGTCCAGATAATATTCAACGATGTCAAGGTTCTTTATCGCTTCAAGGAAGCAGGGGTGAAGTTCTTCTGTGGGTGACTGCGGTGCATATCGGACCCGCCAACGCTGCAGACAGCGGTAATAGTCCAGCAGCTGCTGCCGGACGGTGGGCGGTCTGCGGGGAGCAAGCCGCACCTTGCCGTCGGCAAGAGCCATGCCGAAGTCCTCCTTCAACTTTTCCACAGCCTTGTAGGGAGAAAGTTGAAAAAGTCTGCCGACAAAATCGATCACATCGCCATCCGCCTGACAGGCGAAACAGTGGAAACGGCTGTCCACCTTCATGCTGGGGTGTTTATCCCCGTGGAAGGGACAGCACATCATGCCGTTCCGGTTTACGGCGAAGCCGTACAGCTCCGCCGCCTGCCGGGTCGAGATGGCGTTCTTTACGTCCGAAAAGACAGAGGGGCTACCCTCCGTCCCAATGGGCGGGGTACAGGCGAAAGGACGAAGCCCGGTGAGGGGCGTGGGTGAGGTTGGGTTTATTCACACATCGATCCGTCAGAGTGTTATTCATTTGACCTCCTGCTGCGGTACGGCGTGGCCGCGCTCCTCCTTGCGGAAGAAGGCTTCCACGTTCTGTTGTGCGGTGCGGAGTTCACGCAGTTCGATCTGCGCTTTCTTGTAGCGGGTGTAGAACCCGTTTTTCTCCGAGGAAAGGGTCTGATATTCGGCATCCAGCTTTTTGAGATCCGGCAGAGTCCTGAACCCATTGGCCTTGAAATAGGCGCAGGCTGCATCGTAAACGGCAAGCTCTGCACGGTGCTGCTCCCGGAACGCTGCGGGGTTCCGCACAGTCTGGAGCTTCTGTGCAAGAGGCTTATACTGCCGATAGACCACAAGATGCCCGCGCAGCTCCTTGAGGGAGACCATGCGGGCATCCATGTCTTTGACCACCGCCAGTGCATCGTCGTGCTGGGTTTGCAGTTCGGCAATGCGCTGGTGCAGGGCATCTTCGCTGGTGAGACCTTTCTCCTGCAACAGGATGAGGGTCTGCGACCAGCGTTTGAGGTTGAACTTTTTCGCCCAACGCTCATAGCCGATGCCCTTACCTGCGGCAACGTTCGCCTGAATGTCAACCAGTTTCCTGATCTTATCCGGCTTCTTTTCGCTGCTGGGCTGGATGGTGACGGCAAGCTGGATGTTCTGGGAGAGGACGGTCAGCACCTGCTCCTTTTCCAGCTTCTTGCTCAGTTTCTTGGCGGTGATGAACTTTGTCCGGCCGGGCGGGCAGTAGCTCAACCGCCCTCGGCTCTCCTTCACGGCGATGCCGTGTTCCTGCATGAGCAATGCAGAAAATTCCTCGAAGGTGGTGGTCTTGTTCAGCACAGCGTAGATCTGCTTTCGCAGCTTGTCCAGTTCGGTCTGGTAGACGGTCTGGGTGGGCTGCTGCCCTTCGGCGGCAAGTTTGGCGTTGGCATGGTCGAGGCGGCGTTGTCCGCGCCGCTGCGCCCAATACTCGCGCTCCGAAACATGGTCGCCTTGGGCTTCCAGCAGATTGATCTGATTCAGATCGGCTTGCTCGCACATCTCCATGACAGCGACACGAAGGTGCCGGAGCATGGCAGAGGTGCAGCGGTGCTTCTTGCCCGCTTCCCAGTCGCACGGCTTGTCCATGAAGGGCTGCCGTTCCACGGTGCGGACACGCAAGCTGCCGATGACGATGTGGACGTGGATATTCCCGGCACTGTTGTGACCGTCCGGGTGGGTGCAGACGATGGCGGGATGACCGGGGAAGTTGTCCTTGCAGAACTGCAAGCCAAGGGCTTGCGCCCGCTCCATGGTCAGGCCGTTCTCTACTGCGTCCTTCGGGTCGAAGCTGATGATATAATGGTGGGTCTTCACGTCCTCCCGCCCGCCGTTCTTGCCGTATTTGCGATTGGCGATCAGGCAGGCCATAGCAAACGAAGATTCGCTGCACTCAAGGGTGTCGAGCAGGTACGAATCCCGCAGCTTGGGTCTGCCCTTCTCGTCCAGAATGGGCAGACCGGTGTACTCGTTGTGCTGAAAGGTGAGATAGCTTTCGGCGGCGGCATAGTTAGAGTTTTTCGAGGTCAAATGCTTGATGGTTGCCATACAGTTCACCAACCGTTTCTTCGGCTTTCAGCCGAAAGTTCGTGAGTGCGGACAGTTCCTCCAGAATTTGCGCCCGGAGCTGCTCGGTGTCTTTGCCGCCGGAGTTGAAGTGCCGTGCAAGCTGGTTGAGGTTGCTTCCCACCTTGCTGCACTGAGCAGACAAGGCGGCAAGCGCCGCCAGTGCATCCTCGCCGCCCTGCGCCACCACAACGGTGTGCTTGACGTTCACGCCGTACAGGACGCGGCGGACGAGTTCGGATTGGGTGAGGTGGAGTTCTTTGCAGGCGTATGCGATCCGCAGTTTTTCTTCTGCGGTCACTCGGACTTTGATGATGTGTGTCTTTCGTTTTCGCGGCGTGTCATTGCGGTTCTTTTTTGCGTGTGCGTTCGGACTTTTCATTTCAGCCATATTCGACCTCCTGTGAAAATGATAAATGCCCGCTCCGGGATGGAGAGGGCTATGTAATGCGACACGCCGCATTCGCACCAACGGTGCGAAGCTAGAGCAGGGTTTGGGGAAGGCACTCCCCAACAAGGATGACTGAGTGGACAGCAATTTTTCAAGCATTGAAAATTTGTGGCCACAGGTCGATACTTGCTTTCGCCCTTTCCGTGCAACACTGAAAATTTCAGAAGTCGAACCGCACTGCACGTTGAAAATTTTGCAGAGCAAAACGTGTGAAAAGGCAAAGCCCCTGCTCATGGTCACCGTTCACACCGAACGCAGTTCCTACCCCTGTTTTGCAGCGGCGTTGTCCGGCTCGCCCACAGAAAGTGTGAGGTCATGGCGCAGTATCTCGTTCAGACGGCTTATGTAAGATTCAAGGTACAGTATGAAGAAAGCCGGACGCAGTGCGGACACTACAACCTGCTTCTTTCAAGCACAAGAATAACACTTTGCGGTTGTGCGGTCAACAACCGAAAACAAATTTTGGAAGATTGAACAACTACATAAGATTTTATTTGTGAAAAAGAAAAATACCGCCCACGCAGCGCAGCGATGATTTTGTCGGGTGAATCGGCGGCAAAATGAATCGGGTGTGTTGCGGGGCGGTAAAAAATCTTCATAGGGAACAAATCCTCGCCGCTCTGTATTTTTCTACAAATTTGGTGGGATTTGCGATAAAGGGTATCACGGAATGCGGCGAGCGTCAAGATGGTTTTGCAAATTTTATTGAGGTAAAGCGGTGATAGTAGGACTTATGAAGCTGATTGAATACTTCTTTTATGGCATTGCGCGGTGTTGCCTTTGGATTCTTCCCGGCAGGGCACTGGAAAATGGGGTGCCCTGCGCAGAACGAGGTGCATTTGTCACCTCGCACTAAAAACAGCTCGCAGGTTTTACTTGACAATTCGCGGAATATGCACTATCATAGCCATGAGATGAATATAATGTTTATAACGATATACCCAATTTGAGGGTGAGGTGTTTCATGGCAATCAATGATAGTGCTGTCGTCCCACTTTACCAACAGGTAAAGGATGACATTCGTGCCGCGATCGAGAGCGGCAAATACAAAACCAATGAGAAGATCCCCCCGGAGCCGGAGCTGAGTGCGGAGTACTCGGTCAGCCGCATCACGGTGCGCCGTGCCGTGGAAGAACTGTGCGCCGAAGGGTATCTGGTCAAAATGCAGGGGCGGGGCACCTTTGTCAGCAAGCCCCGCATCCATCGCAAGTTTACCAGCGGCAAAGGTGCTGCCAGCTTTACGGAGATCTGCAAAGAAAACGGCATGGTGCCGGGTGCCCGGCTGCTGAACCGTCAGATCGTGCCGGTGCGTAAGGATGAAGAAGCCTTCTTCCATGTGGGTTCGGATGCACTGCTCATCTACATCCAGCGTCTGCGCACCGCCGATGGTCAGCCGATATTTCTGGAGAACCTGTTCCTGCCCTACGAGCCTTATAAGAACCTGATGAGCGAGAACCTCAATGATGTTTCCATGTTTGACGCCATTGAGCGCATCTCCGGGCTGCGCCCTGCGACGACCTCCTGCCAGCGTATCGAGGCGGTACGGGCTTCGGCAGAACAGGCACAGCTGCTCAACCTTTCGCTGGGCGAGCCGCTGCTGTATCTGAACGCCTACTTCCATGACCAATATGACCACCCGCTGTGCATCGGGCGGCAGTATTACATTGGAAGCCGGTATATGTTTGAGTTTTAAGCGCAGATCAATTCTCTCAAAAAGAGCGTCTCTTCCGTGCGGAAGAGGCGCTCTTTTTGTCGTTCTACGGAAGGTTATTGGTGAAACTGCAAAAATATGACGGTGCAGCTTTGTGCACGTTACCAAAGCTGAGATTATTTTGACAAAACCTCTTGACGTCTGTGTGAAATGTGGTAATATGTACATGACGATTATGACGTCTATAACGAATAGGACGATACAGACGCCGAAGAGATGAAGAAAACACAAGAAAGGTCGTGGGTGCGTATGAACCGAATCATTCTTGCTTCGCACGGAGGGCTGTCTGCCGGAATGAAGGACACCGTGCAGATGATCCTTGGCGAGCTGCCGAACCTTTATGCCCTTGCTACCCTGCGGGATGAGACCGAGCCTATCACGGTGGCGGCACGCCGGCTGCTGGATGGCTTTGCGGCAGAGGATGCTGTGTACATCGTGACCGATGTGATGGGCGGCAGCGTGAACAACGAGATGCTGACCCTGTTGCCGGAGTATCCGGCGGTGCACCTGATCTGCGGCATGAACGCTTCTCTGGTGCTGACCCTTGCTTCCAACGACGAAGCCCTGACACAGGACGAACTGGCCGAGTGCATTGCAGATGCCAAGGCGCAGATCATTGATTGCAACCTGCTGCTGAAAAACGCAGCCCAAGATGAGGAGGATGACCTATGATCAAATTAGTACGTCTGGACTACCGCCTGCTGCACGGTCAGGTGGTATTCTCGTGGACCGGCCATGTGGGCGCACAGCGTATCATCGTGGTGGACGATGACGCCGCCAACGACGAGATGAAAAAGTCCGCCCTGCTGCTGAGCAAGCCCGCCGGTGTCCGGGTGAACATCTTCACGGTGGACAAAGCCATCGCCAAGATGCCCAAGGTGGAGCAGCTGGACGAGAAGATCATGATGATCTTCGGCAACACCGCTGCGCTGCTCAAGTTCTGCCAGGCATACCCCAAGATCAAAGAGATCAACTACGGTGCTGTGGCAAATAAGCCCGGCTCCGTGGCCTTTGACCAGTCGGTATTCCTGACCCCGGAGGAGCAGGCCGACACCCAGAAGCTGCTGGATATGGGCATTAAGATCTACAGCCAGCAGACCCCCACCTTTAAGGTAGTACCCATCGATCACATCTGATCGTAAGGAGATAAGAAGGAGGAATTGACCCATGTTTGTTACCGCACTGCTTCTGGGTCTGGTTGGCGTGTTCTGTATTCTGGACTCGCGCATTCTGGGCCGCATGAACTTCGAGCGTCCGCTTATCACCTGCACCATCGTCGGTGCGCTGCTGGGTGATCTGCAGACTGGCCTGACCCTTGGCGCATCCATCGAGCTGATGAGCCTTGGCATCGTGAACATCGGCGCAGCAGCACCCCCGGACATGAACATGGCTGCCATCATCTGCGCAGCTTTTGCCATCCTGACCGATGCTTCTGCCGAGACTGCACTGGCGCTGGCCATCCCCATCGCTGTTCTGGGCCAGATGCTGGGCGTGCTGATGCGCACCATCCTGTCCAACCTGACCCACGTTGCCGACCACGCCATTGCAGAAGGCAAGTTCCGCAAGGCATGGAGCATGCACATCGTCTGGGGCACACTGCTGTACAGCCTGATGTACTTCATCCCCATCTTCCTGTCCGTCTACTTCGGCACGGATCTGGTGCAGAAGATCGTGGCTTTCATCCCCGCATGGCTGACCGATGGCCTGAACCTCGGCAGTAAGTTCCTTACCGCTTACGGTATTGCCCTGCTGCTGTCCACCATGCTCAACCGTGATCTGACCGTTTACTTCCTGCTGGGCTTCTTCTTTGTAGGCTATCTGGGTCTGGATGTCACCGCTGTGGCGATCTTCGCCGCAATTCTGGCTGTGATCCTGACCGGTCTGAAGTATGGCAAGGGCGCACCTGCCGCAGCCGCTGCCGGTGCAGCTGCTGCCAACCCGGACTACGACCCGCTGGAAGATGACGATGATCTTTGATAGGAGGAAGCTGAAATGAGCAACGCAACCAAGACTGCAAAGCGCAGCGACTTCAAGAAATACTTCCAGTTCATGTGGCGCTCCCTGAACATTCAGGCCTCCTGGAACTACGAACGTCAGATGAACATGGGCTTTTTGTACGGCATCGCTCCCACGCTGGACGAGCTGTACCCCAACGAGAACGACCCCGAGCAGCTGGCGCACAAAAAGGAAGCCTACGAGCGCGAGATGGCGTTCTACAACTGCACCCCGCAGACCAGTGCCTTTACGCTGGGTCTGGCTGCCTCCATGGAAGAGCAGTACGCCGCCGACCGTGAGAACTTCAACCCGGAGACCATCAACGCCGTCAAGACCTCGCTGATGGGCCCCCTGTCCGGTGTGGGCGACTCCTTCTTCCAGGGCACTGTCCGCCTGATCGCTTTTGGTCTGGGCATCTCTCTGGCACAGCAGGGCAGCGTTCTGGGCCCCATTCTGGCTATGATCATCTCCATCGTCCCCTCGGTGCTGGTCACATGGTTTGCCGGTAAGCTGGGCTACACCATGGGCAGCAAGTACCTGACCAAGCTCAACGGAGGCATGATGGACAAGCTGATGTACGTCTGTGGCATCGTAGGCCTGATGGTCATTGGTGCCATGGTGGCAAGCATGGTGGGTCTGACCACCCCCATCACCTTCGCAAGCACCGGTCTGGTGCTGCAGGATGTGCTGAACAGCATTCTGCCGAACCTTCTGAACCTTGGCATCGTGATGCTGATGTACACCCTGATCCGCAAAAAGGTCAAGACCGGCTGGCTGCTGGGCATCTGCATCGTGGGCGGTGTTGCCATCAACGCCCTTGGTCTGTTGGTGTAACCGGGTTTCCGGCTTACATAGATATCCGTACGCCTGTAATTTGTGATTCATCAGAACAAAAAGAAAAATAATTTGGAGGATTGCATTATGTATAACATTGATCTGGCAAACGTCAAGTCCATCGTGGCAGACATCGTGGCAAAGCACAACGTGGAGAACGTGGCCTTTGTTGGCTGCGGCGCTTCCAAGGCAGAGCTGTACCCCGCAAAGTACTTCCTGGCAAACTGCAGCAAGAAGCTTCGTGTGGCACACTACACCGCCAACGAGTTCAACTACGATACCCCCGATTGGCTGGGCGACACCACCGTGGTCATCACCGCTTCTCTGGGCGGCAGCACCCCTGAGACCGTCAAGGCCAACAGCGTGGCAAAGGCCGCCGGTGCAACCGTTGTCAGCGTTACCCACGCTGCCGGTTCTGCCCTGACCAAGGAAGCTGACTACACCATCGTCCACGGCTTTGAGGCAAACTACGCCGCCAAGCTGGAAAAGATGGGCTACGTTCTGGCACTGGCTGTGGAGATCTTGCAGCAGGTGGAAGGCTTCGACAAGTACGACAAGATGATCGAGGGCCTGACCAACGTGTTCGAGGCTGCCGAGAACGCTGCCAACTCTGCCCGCAAGTCTGCCAAGGAGTTCGCTGAGAAGTACAAGGACGCTCCCGTCGTTTACGTCATGTCCAGCGGCGCTTCCATGGAGGTCGCTTACTCCACCTCCATCTGCCTGATGATGGAGATGCAGTGGGTCAACTCCGGCTCCTTCCACAGCGGCGAGTTCTTCCACGGCCCCTTCGAGATCGTGGACAAGGACGTGCCCTTCATCCTGCTGATGAACGACGGCAAGACCCGTCCCGTGGATGCCCGCGCACTGACCTTCCTGCACCGCTTCGATGCTCTGACCACCGTTGTGGATGCAAAGGATTACGGTCTGGGCAATGCTGTGGACAGCAGCGTCATCACCTACTTCAACCCGCTGATGCACACCGCTGTCTTCCGTGTCTATGCTGAGGAGCTGTCCTACGTCCGTCAGCATCCGCTGACCCTGCGCCGCTATATGTGGAAGCTGGAGTACTAAGCGGTCGTCCGGGATCAATAGACCCATGCTTGGGGGAGGGGCTTGCCCCTCCCCCTTTTTTGATGAAGAGGGAAATGAAGAATGATTGAAGCAGTGATTTTTGATATGGATGGGGTGCTGGCGGATACGGAATACTACTACGAGAACCGCCGTAAAAACTTTCTGCTGGAAAACGGTATCCCCCTCCCGGAGGGCAACTTCATCGGCTCCAACGAAAAAGCCATCTGGGAAGCGATTGTTCCCAACGACCCTGTGCGCCGTCAGGAGATGCTGATGGCTTACCGGGAGTACCGCAAGGCTCGCCCCACCCCCTATGACAAGCTCACCGACCCGCAGGCAGAGCCACTGATGAATGCGCTCCGCAGCCGTGGGCTGAAGGTGGCGGTGGCGTCCTCCAGCGCAGCGCCGGATATCATGAAGATGCTTACGGAGGGCGGGCTGAAGGCGATGGTGGATTTCGCCTTCAGCGGCGAGGACTGCGCCGCCCATAAGCCTGCGCCGGACATCTATCTCAAGACGCTGAAGGCACTGGGGCTGACGGCAGACAAGGCCATTGCGGTGGAGGATTCTCCCACAGGCATTGCCTCCGCAAAGGCAGCAGGACTGAAGGTGCTGGCGCTGAAACCCCGCCACGGCGAGCCGCTGGACCAGTCCGCCGCAGACTGCATCATCACCCAGCTGATGGATGTGGCGGAGCACCTGGACTGAGATGGAAGCAATCAAGAACGGTCTGTGCAAAAACCTGACCCCGGCACAGCTGTGGAGCGGCGCACGGTTTTTTCTGCTGCTGAATCTGAGCCTGATCATTTGTGCGGCGGCACTGAACTTTTACTGCGCCCCCAACCACTTTGTATTTGGCGGCACCACAGGTCTTTCCGTTGTGCTGGCTACCTGCTTTCCGGCGTTGAGCGTCAGCACCTTTATGTGGATCACCAATGCGGTGCTGGATGTGCTGGGCTGCGTCTTTCTGGGGATAAAGGCCATGGGATGGACGCTGTACTCCTCCTTCATGCTCAGCTTTTACTCCAGTATGTGCGAAAAGCTGTTTCCCATGTCCCAGCCTTTAACGGATGACACCTTGCTGGAGCTGTGCTTTGCGGTGGCGCTGCCGGCCCTTGCCAGCGGCATTGTGTTCAACATCGGGGCATCCACCGGCGGAACCGAGATCGTGGCGATGATCTTACACAAGTACATCAAGGTGGAGATCGGCAGGGCTATTCTGCTCAGCGATATCGGCACGGTGCTGTTTGCGGCTTGCATTTACGGCCCGCAGACCGGGATGTACTGCGTGCTGGGGCTCATCGGGCGCAGCACCATCGTGGATACCGCCATCGAGAGCCTGAACCTCCGCAAGGTGTGTACGGTCATCACCTCAAGGCCGGAGCCCATCCGGCGTTTCGTTACGGAAACACTGGGGCGCACAGCGACCCAGCAGGACGCCACCGGCGTGTACACCGGCGAGCCCCGCACCATGATCATGGTGGCGCTGACCCGGCGGCAGGCAGGGCTGCTGCGGGATTTCCTGCGCCGGGAGGATCCGGAGGCTTTTTTGACCATCGTTAACTCCAGCGAGATCATCGGCAAAGGGTTCCAGTCGGTCTGAAAATGCAGAATGCCCGCCCACTCTGGCTTTTCCACAGATGGGCGGGCATCATTATATATGGTAAATGGTGATTTACGCTGACTTTCCGGGATTTACGCTGAAAATACGCTGACTTGGCATGGTTTGCGCTGAATTTACGCTGAAATTGCGCTGAGAAATGCGCGCCGCGCGATTAGCGATTTTGCCGCGCGTTTTCTAAGGCTCAATCTTCCAGCCTGCCGTGGTCGCATCCCAGCGATAGGTAGTACCCCATCTCCCCTTTCAGCACCATCTGTGCAAACTCCAAGGGCTTGTTATAGAGCAGCCAGTCCAGTTCTGCCCGCTGTGCCGGAGTGTTGCCGTACTCATCCTCGACGGCGATGCAGTCAATGGCAAGGGTGGTGCCATCTTCGAACCGGGCTTCCACTTGGTTGGTGTCCATGTTATAGCGGCAGGTAAGCAATTTATTCATGGTGAACCTCATTTCTATATCAAACGGTGTCTGTTCGGATGTCCTAAACCCTGCCATAGAACCGGTGTCTCATGTAAGATTGTTGTTTGGATAAAACTGGAAGATTTTGCACAATAAATACCGTTGAAATCCAGCTTTTGGGGCTGTGCGAAACAGCCTGTTTTGCCGGGCTGATTTTGGCGCTGCACACTTTTGCACATTTTCTGCACATCGCAAGGATGGATAACAGGTGCAAAGACGTGCAAGCAATGCAAAGGATGCAATAGAAGAACAACGGTAAAATAACGGTAATTCGATTAAAACGACGATTTAACGTTGAATGGTGAAATGGATGAAATGTGCCATTCGGTTCCTACGAATCAGTAGGCCGGGGGTTCGAGTCCCTTCCATCGCACCAAGTAAAATCCCACGATTGACCGTTGAAAATACGGTGTAAATCGTGGGATTTCTTGCTTTACATAGGCTTCAAAAGGGCTGGAAAGTGCCTCATTTGTGCCTTACTGCCCCAAAAACTGCCTTGCCGTGTGCCTTACAGAGTGCCTTATGCTGGATGCCCGGCGGGGCGGTTTTGTGCCTGTTTACCGCCTGTTTGATAGCAAAAAAGCCTGTCCGGTGTTGTAGCCGGGCGGGCTCTTGTGCTATATGGGGTTCAGTACCCTTTCAGGATGTTCAGTGCATCCAGTGTCTTTGCTGTGTCAAGCAGTTCAGCTTGTGACTTGTCAATGGCTTCGATGATGCTCCACAGAAGCGTGTAGTACATGGGCAGCTCACGCCAGAGGGCTTCCAAATCGTACTCACTACAATCAACTTCCCGCTTGAGTTCATCCACCTTCCCGCGGGTGCACATCCAGCTGTCCATGATAAAGAGAAGGTTCTTCAGGTCGGCCAGATGCCCCATCGTGGTTCCCACGTCCAACGCTTCCACTTGCTTTGCAGTCAGGATCATTATCTTTTCCCCCCCCCCCTTCAGGCTCTGATAATGCCGCTTGCGAAGATCCACACCAACTGCACTTTGTCCGGTGCCGCCTTCTGCAAACGGGTGTTGATTGCGTCGATTATGTTCTCCTTCTGGTCGCCCAGATCGCCAAAGAACAGTGCGTCCACGCTGGTGTCAAGCAGAGCTGCCAGTGTCTTGGCCTCGCAAAGCCGGAACTCGGTTTCCCCGTTCAGCTTCTTATTCAGCGTGTTGGTGGTGATCTGCAGCGCTCTTGCCACGTTCTCCTGCTTCAGACCGCGTTCCAGAATCATAGCACGAATATCGTTCATACCTCAACTCTCCTATCTGGGGCTGGATCGTGCCCCGCTCTACCCGGCGGGCTTCCATCTTCCCGCCGGGGATCCTCTGACTGTGTTACTGGACTTCCAGCGGCTTCACCTGCGATGCACCAAAGAACGATGCCCGGTAGGTCTGGCCGTCTCCCTTGCTGCTGTGGATCAGCACCGCCTGAAACAAGGCCTTTGCGCCGTGCTCTACCATGTACCCGGCGGCCTTCCAGCCTGCCCAAGTGTTCACCGGCTCGGTGATCCCGGCGGTTTGCTGGGCTTCCTCGATGCGCTGGGCGTTGACCGGAGCAGCCTTTGCGCTGTTCCATGCCCGGTGCAGGGCTTCGGCAAAGCTGCTCACGCCCTTGCGGTACAGCTTCCATGCCTTGTGCATGATCTCGGAGAGATTGTACTTTTTCATACTGTCCTCGCTTTACTTTGCGGGTCAGCCTTGTTATAATGGGCTTGACCCTGTTGTGGGTTTGGCGTGGTGACTGTTTGGAGATGGGCACCGCGCCATTTTCTTTTATACAGCTGATCGGGAAGTGGGTTACTGACTTAGCATGCGTTCACGGCTTACAGCGCTCCCGGTTCTTACTTCGCCCCTTGCCTTCCGGTCGTGCTTCCCTTGCTGTGTCTTTATTATATACGTTAATACATATTTGTCCATTGATATTCTTTACAAACATTAACGTATAATTTTTGATACATTGTATATGTTGACGTATATGCTAGAATATGATATAATCATCATAAAGAGGTGAGATTATGCCAACAAGTGAAGCTCAAAAGCGCGCCAACGCGGCTTATAACCGCCGTCAGGATAATATCATGCTGCGGCCCTCTAAAGAGGACGGCGCACGCATTCGCAAGGCTGCTGCCGATGCCGGGAAGAGTGTCCAGCGGTTTTGTCTTGATCTCGTATTGCCCCATTGCCCGGAAGCGGCAGACGTGCCCACAGAGGACACCGCCGGGGAAGTAGAAAAGAGTGAGGTGTAATCATGGCAAATACCTGTCCTGTATGCGGCGGCAAGCTGGGTTTGCTGAACCGTGAGAAAAGCGCGGACGGTCTGATCTGCGCCGGATGTAGCAGTTTCTTCTTTTCAAAACTGGGATTTCGGGCTGCAAAGCAACCGACAGATGTTCTTGTGGCTTACTGGGCCACACTAGAACAGCGTCGGAAGGCGTTCAAAGAAACCGATTCCATCTATGATGGTGATGCGCTCTTTGTGTCCATTGACAAAACCAACCGGCTGTTTTGTTTTGGGCACCGCGGCGGTGATAAAGGCCCTCGCATGATCTACAGCTTTGATGAAGTCGCCGGTTACGAATCTGACGCGCCAGACGATTCGACGGTGACAGAGACCAAAGGCGGCATTGGCCGGGCCGTGATCGGTGCAGCCGTTGCCGGTCCTGTGGGTGCAATTGTGGGCGCTGCCACCGCCAAAACAGAGACCCGCAAAGGTAGCCGCAGCAAAGAAAACGTGTCCATCCGTTTTACGCTCCCTCTTGGAGAAACCAGTCTGCCGACAACGGTTTATCCCGGCGGCATGACCGCTTTTCTCAAGAGATGCAAAGTCAGCCAGGAGAAGCCACAGGTCGCCGCTCCAGCTGCATCCAGCGTTGCTGACGAGCTTTTGAAGTTTAAGCAGCTGCTGGATATGGGAGCCATTACGGAAGCGGAGTACAACGCCAAGAAAGCCCAACTGCTGGGCTTGTGATACAGGGAAGGAAGTGTAAAATGATGGACTCTAATCAGGTTCTACAGTTAAAAGCCGTTTTTGACGGGATTGTACATACCACAGAAGATGGTACGGAATTTTGGTATGCACGTGAGCTGCAAACGGTTTTAGGTTATAATCGCTGGGAATATTTTGACTTGGCTGTGAAAAAAGCTGTTACATCAGCAGAAAATTCAGGATGTACTGTAACAGACCATTTTCGGGGCGCCCCGAAAATGGTCCAAATCGGTAGCGGCGCAACGCGTGAAGTTGCAGATTATATGCTCACGCGGTATGCCTGCTATTTGATTGCCCAGAACGGTGATCCGCGAAAGTCTGAGATTGCTTTTGCACAGGCATACTTTGCCTTACAGACACGTAAGCAGGAACTACTTGAACAGCGCATTTCTGATTTGAATAGGGTGCAGCAGCGTCAGCAGCTGCGTACGTCTGAAAAACGGCTTTCTCAAAACATCTATGAACGTGGTGTAGATGACCGTGGTTTTGCACGGATTCGCTCAAAGGGCGACAGTGCACTGTTTGGCGGGCGGACAACAGAAGAAATGAAGATACAGTATGGAGTGAAGAGTGGACCGCTTGCGGATGTTCTCCCGCCTGTTACTCTGGCTGCAAAGAACCTTGCAACAGAGATGACAAACCTCAATGTTGAACAAAAAGATCTTCAGGGAGAAAGCTCTATCACGCATGAACATGTCCAAAACAATTCAAGTGTTCGTTCGATGCTTTTAGGTCGTGGTATTCGGCCTGAGGATCTTCCGCCAGAAGAGGACATTAAAAAGCTGGAACGCAGATTGAAGTCTGAAGAAAAGAAACTTGCCAAAGGGAAAGACGTTCTAAAATGACTTGCCCACTTTGCAAGGGCGAAATGAAACCCGGCACGACCATTCACACAGTTCAGCTGAAGAACTGTGTCGTGGTCATCAAGAACGTGCCCTGCCTGAAGTGTGAACAGTGCGGCGAGGTCGTTCTGTCAGCTGACACGGTGGAGAAGATAGAGCACATCTTGCAGACGGTCGAAAAGGCCGTGGCAGAGATCACCGTTGTGAACTTCCCTGACTGCGCGGCATAAGCCCGCCGGGGCTGCCAGAGCGTAGATAAGACCACGGTAAGGAAAACACCCACGGAAAGAAGAAAAGCCCTCGGACACGCGCTGTCGCGGTCTGGGGGCTTTGTCATGCAGCGATTTTGTTGAGGTCAACAGAATCGTGTGGCTGAAGTGCTGCGCCCGGTGGGTGCTGCACGGTCAAAGGGTTTGGGATGCTGCCCAACAAGTCCTTGCAAGGCAAGGGGCTTTGTACATACAAAGACACTGCTTGCAGCGCCTATGGTGGTACCACGGCGCACTGCTTGCCGTGGTTTGGCGCTTCTTTTTTATAGCTGCCGGAAAATCCGGAAAATTTTGCAGACACGGTATGTGCGAAATCGGGAGGCGCTTTATCACCGCTTTACCACCGCTTCACAGTTTGCATGAAACACTGTACTTTCACCGCTGAATCACCGCTGAACTGTGTAGCGCGCCCGGCGGGGTGCAGGTCAGATGATGGCAGAGATTCCGTACAACTCGACCAGCTCGCGCACATGCTCCTCGTATTTCTTCACCTGTTCGTCCCAGTATTCCACCGTGCGTTCCTGAACGCTGCCATAGCGGTTCCATGCGTTCCAGCCGGTGCCGCGCCATGCTCTGGTAGTGATCACATCATCATGCCAACGCTGGATAGAGGACAGGCCTTTCATTTTGCGGATTGCTTTAACCTCGATCTGACGCACGCGCTCGGCCTGTACACCAAGTTCCACGCCAACGGCCCGGAGGCTCTTTTCGTCATAGTAACGACTGCGTAAAACAGTTGCTTCCCGCTCGGTCAGATGTTGCGTCATGGCTGTTTCAAGGGCTGTGTGCAACTCCTCGGTGTAAACACCATCCTCTGCCTGTTGAAACGCCTGTGTAGCCGCTGGGTCTTCGATGGTCTCCCCTTTGGTGCTGCTGCCTTCGTCCGCTTCATCAAGGCGAACGTCAAGGCTGCTGCACTCGTTCAGCGGGTTTGCAGATACAGCCACGCGCCTGCCGTCATCGGTGGTGACACCCCGTGTGTGCTCTCCACAGGTGGCGGTGCGAATCTGCTTCAACAGTGCGTAGCTCAGATACGTTGTGAAATTGCCCTGTTCTGCGCTGTAGTGCTTGGCAGCATAGTCAACCGCAAAATACCCTTCCTGTACCAAATCCTCAAAGGACAGGCCCGCATTGTCCGCAACAGGCTTGTTCTTCTCGTACCACTGCCACAGCTGCCGCCGAATAAAGCCCTTGTTGACTTCCCACAGCTGGCCCAGAGCAAAGGTGTTCCCGGCGGCTGCCAGAGCAGCAAGGGCTGCGTTTGTGGCCTGCTGGTCGGTCTGCTTTGGTCGATTCTGCTCCATTGCTACATCCTTCCTTTTTTCGTGCGCATTTTTGTTCACAATGAGAGTTTATTGACACGATACGCGGGCGCGTATGACTGTGTGAACAAACTACGCACCTCGCCTTTTTTAGTGCGCACAAACGCGCACATTGACGTTCTCTTTTTTTATGCCGCACAAATCCGCACAGACTTCTTTTTTAGGCTGCAAAAACTCGAATTTATATACACGATAACACGCGCCTGCGGGTAATGTCAACAAAATGCTATTTTACGTCACTTTCGTTCTATAAAATGTCCGCTTTTTTGCCTGTTCATCGCCTGCTTGCTCCCTGTACAAATATTAGTCTTTTTCGCCGCTGAACCACCGCTGAAATGCTGTTTTGCGCCGCTTCACCGCCGCTTTCATTCATCACACGGCAACAACGAGAAAAGGCGCACAGGTTGCCCCATGCGCCCGGTGTGTCTCGTGTTTTCTCGTGGTTCGCTCGTTGTTTGGTCGGGGTTCACTGCTGCGGTTGGTCAACGGCGATATCAAGCACCGGTTTGCCGTATGCGTTGATTGCGGGGATGATTTTCAGTTCCGTGCTGGGAGCCTTGGTGTTGCGCGTGGCCTGAAACTGCAAAATGATGCCTGCACTGGGGTCGATGCCGTCGGCTGTATCCAGCGGCTTGCAGTTGCCGAAGTAATCTGGCAGCTGTGCAGCAATATCGTCCGTACTGGGATTGCCGGAAGGGTCAAAGGCCGCGGCTCTGGGGGCTTCATGGATGGTCAGTTCATCCGTGGTAATGGCGGCCTGAAGTTCGGCCGCACGATCAAAAGCGTTGTTCTCTGCCAGCTCCACAGCTTCACTCACCGCCAGATATAGCGCATCCTTGTTTTCAGGATCGTTGACCTTTTTGAAAAGCTGGAAGCATTCATGCAGCTTGTTCATCAGGGGTTTGCAGTTGGAACGGTCGATAGCTTTGCAAAAAAGTGCATTGTTGTCAGTATGGTTGATGATCATGGAAAAGTCCTTTCTGTGCCCTTACTGGACACGTTCAAAATCAACACCGCCGGGGTACGGTCGGTGGTTCAGCTGTGCATATAGGGCAGCAGCATGTGATAGATCATCTGCAAGACGTGCAGTGGAATGCTTGGCCCATGCTGCAAGGCTGTTTCAATACATGCGATATACTGCGCACCGGTTGCATCATAATGATACGGCTCCCGGCGGTGCGGGCGGTTTGGATTGTGTTTCATGGCTTCACCTTCTTTCTAACTCGCTTGTGACAGCGAGAAAACGTTGGCGGGGCTTGTCGAAGGTCAGGGGGATCTCACCCACACGGCCCTCTTTGTTTTTCGCTAGGACGGCTTGATATTGCTCTCCATCGTCCGAAAGAAGCAGGATAGCGTCTGCGTCCTGTTCCAACTGGCCAGATTCCTTCAGATCGGCGGCAGAGGGGGCACTGTGGGCGGCGTTGCGGTTGAGCTGAGCCAGAGCTACCACCAAGATTCCGGTGGTCTGTGCCAGCTCATGCAGGGCAATGGAAATACCCGTTATCTGCTGGTATCGGTCTTTGGCCTTGCCGTCAGAAAGCAGTTGCAAGTAATCGATAAAAACGACCTGCGCTTTCATCCGCTGCGCCTGTGCCTTTGCCCATCCAACACCCTTGCCGGACGCTGAACGGATGTACAGCGGCAATTTGTGCAGATCTGCAAGGTCGTCAAGTTCAGACTGTGGTACTCGCTTGGCCTTCACATCGGCCAGCGGGGCCGCCAGACGGTTCGCAATGATGCGGGCGGCAAGAGTATCCGAGTCGGTTTCCAGCGAGAAATAACACACTCTCAGCCCCCGCCGGGCCTGTTCGCAGGCCATTTGCAAGGATAAGGCCGTTTTGCCTGCGCTGGGTCTGCCGCCGATGATAAACAAGTTACCCGGGGACAGCTTGAGGTACTTGTCCAGCACCGGAATGCCGCTGGGAATGTACATCGGTTTTTCATCCAGTTTGCGGATGTAGCTGGCTACCAGCTCCCCGATAGGCTTAAAATCCCGTTCTTCCCGGTCAAGGGTCAGTGCCTCACCCATCCGGGAATACAGGTCAGGCAGGTCTGCAAAGGTGGTCAGGCTGCTGCCTGCCTGCAGGGCCAGACTCTGGAACTGCGTCAAAGCGGCCTGCTCCCGAATGACCTGCGTCCAGCTCTCCACGCTTTCACGGGTTATGCGGATGCACTCGGCTTCACACGCCTGTGCGCATTCCACAATGGCCGTGCTCTGCTCTGGATATCGGGCGCAAATCTCCACAGCGTCCAGCTTCCCGGTCGCATTCCAAAAGCCAGACAGGGCGGCGAACACTGGTTGAAGGTCAGCCGGGAAATATTCGATTTCCAGTTCCGGCAGAGAATAGGGTGCAAGGTCGGGCTTGATGAGCAGAGCACCCAGTAAGATTTTCGGTGTATTCACGTCAGCACCTCCCATTTGCGTTCCTGCTGTTGGTCGGGCTTCTTCCGGGCTTCCCGGCGGGCCTCTACGTCACCCAATGTGCGCACCCCGTCGGCCTGCCAGCTTTTCAGGATGCCGTTTGCGTACTTCCAAGACCTGTGCCCGCTCTCGGCGGCTTCGTCAAACGCCAAACAGATCACCTCTGCCGGAATAGAATCGCGGTAGCGTTGTAGCTTGTCCAGTGCCGAACGTGGGAAGTCCCCTATCACCTGTTGGAAGTGCTGCACGATCTCGGCAAGGGCTGAATCTGTGCGAGAATCGGCGGCAGTTGTGGCGGTAGTATCTGGTATATCTGTAACTGTAACTGTAGCTGTATTTGTATCTGTATCTGTACGGTGCGAATGCACACCGTCATACTCAGTTAAATGCGTTTGCATCTTTTCGGATGCGTTCGTATTCGATTGCATTTCAGATTCAGCACTCGCTTGTGCGTTTTTTCCCCATCGTGCATTCGCAGACGCGGTAGCCTTTTCTGATTTTTCCCGATACTTTGCAAAGTCTTTATCTATGCCGTCCTTCATCGAACGCCAAAGGCCACGCATTCCACGATCTTTATATTGTTGTGGGACTGCTCCCTCTTTGGCGTAGCTGTATAAGTCGCGAACAATCTGCCCGATTTCATCGTTGGTATAATCCTGTGTTAGATTTTCCAGCCAGACGAAACGCAGGACGATGCTTTCAGGACTTTTTCCTTTCAAGGCTATCACCTCGCTACCCGGCGGATGCCCTGGGCGGTTTCTTCCACGTCCGTCGGGTCTCCCTGTTCAAAGTACCGGGCCAGACTGTCCAGATTCACAAGCCAGCGGTGCCCGGCGTTCACATACCGGATTTTACCTTGCTTGCACAGCCGCCGGATATAGGCCGGAGATAGATCGTAAATTTCAGCGGCTTTTGCCACCGTGCCCATGTTTGGGTATCGGATAGAATCACCCATTCTTCCACCTCCAAAGTTGCTTTTTGTGTCGTTTTGTTCGTCGTGGCTGCATAGTATCACGACTTGAAAAGAATTGCAATACCGCCAAATTTTAACCCGAAATCAAGGCAATGCAGCATTGTTGAAGATGAATCTTTTGCGTCAAAATCCATCTGTTGCCATCTGGTGATATCTAGTGTCATGCTTTGCAATGGATTACCTTGTTTTGCAATAGATTTACAGGGGAACGTCCGCCTGATTTATGGATTTTTGCTGCTGATTTTGCATATCAAAAAGCTGTGATGAAATGTACTGCTCTTTTTGGTGAATTTTTCTCACCATGTTCCAGGGTAAAGATGGATTGTGCGGCAGGGGCCTTACTTAGACGGTTCTTTCTCTTGCTCGACGTTCTGCTGTATTTGCTCGGCTTTGCGCTTCCAGTAACGCTGATTATATTCGCGAACTCGGTCTCGATTGGCTGCTCTCCATGCGTTGGCGTACGCTCTGCGTGCCTTTTTTGCGTTTTCATCCATGAAAAATGCTCCTCTCTACGAAAAATCAAGTAAATTTACTTTTTCTTATTGAATGTCTTGTTTACTTGTGCTATGCTTAGTATAAGCGAAAGAAAAAATAAAATCAACATATTTTTAAAAATGTTATTTTTATTTGCAAACGAGGTGCAACAATGGCAAAAACAAAGAAATCATTTGACTACAAAGATCCTTTTCCAAAGCGATTCCGCAAACTAATTGAAAAGAAAGGAGCTACTTTGGATGAGCTGGCAGCAGAATTTAAGACAACGCGCCAGACCGTGAGCAACTGGCAAAATGGAGCGACAGTTCCTGACGCTATAAGTATCTGTGAAATTGCCAGATATTTTGATGTGACAACGGATTATCTTATGGGACTGACAAACTCAATGTCATCAGAAATCACCATGAGAATGATTACCGATACTATCGGATTGTCGGATGATGCTGTAAACGCACTCTATAAAAGAAAACGTTTTAATGATGAATGTAACAAAGCTCATTTTGCTAAATATTCAACGGAAGACCCAAGTGCGATAAAATACCGGAATGAATGTGGTATTGTTTCAAAAATAATTTCAGATGGTACGATATTTGAACTCGCAGGGATAATTCGGGAAGCTTTTGAAATAAATCAAATATTAAAAGGGCAAACAGAAGTTTTTGCTTCTGAGGCAGATGTTGAAAAAATAGTGGCACAAAGATATAATGATGATTTCTTAAGGCGACTGGCTCCGCTTTTTTACAGCTACGGTTATGATTATCATGTAGACCTTGCCTTTACGTTTGACTGTATGGATGAAGAGTCTATGGATATTGACTATACAGCATTAGCTGAAAAAGAGTTTGAAAGTTTTAAGGAATCTCATGCGCGTTTTACAGATGCCGAGTTTATAAGAGAACTATATTTTACGAAGAAACGATATAAGGAAGATTTGTCATACAGAAAATATAAAAGTTGCGCTATTGTCCAGGATTTTGTTGGACGGTTTTTGAATAAGCAGCAAATTCCAGATGATTCCTATATATTCAAAGATTTTGTTGAGCGGGATAAAGATGAAGAATCAAGGGATACTGATACAAGCTGTAAGACGGATGAAAATTGAAACCGGTAAGGGAGGGGTGACAGATGGCGAAGATCATAAAGCGCACAAAGAAGGACGGCACCTGCTCCTACTGCATCCGGGTCTCCAACGGCTATGATTGGCAGGGTCGTCAGGTTCTGGTAAACCGCACCTTCACTCCCCCGCCGGGCTTGACCGGGAAGAAGCTGGAAAAGGAGCTGCAGCGTCAAGCGGATGCCTTTGAACAGGAAGTGCACAACGGCATTTCGCTGGATGCGTCCATGAAGGTGGATGACCTGATAGAGCGCTGGTTCACCGAGTACGCAGACCGCCAGCTGAAGCCCAAGACGGCCACAGAGTACAGAAAGTTGGTGCCGCGAGTGTCGGCGGCTCTGGGTCACATGAAGGTCAACCAGATACGTCCGGCGCACCTCATGGCGTTCTATACGAACCTGTCCGAGGATGGAGTGCGTCAAGATTCCACCTATACGGCAACAGCTGCGCTGCTGAAGCTACTGCCGAAAGGCCAGCGGGCAAGGATCCGGGAGGCCGCCGGGGTGGGCGAGGAAACCATGCGGGGGCTGTGCAGCGGCAAGCCGGTCAGCCATAAGACCGCCGAAAAGGTGGCCGATGCCGCCGGGTTGCCCCTGTCCAAAGCCTTTACCGAGAAGGTCAGGGCGGGCGGTAAGCTGGGCGGCAATACGCAGCTGCACTATCACCGCTTTTTGTCCAGTGTGTTTGAAAAGGCGGTCAAGTGGCAGCTGATTGATGAAAACCCCTGCCGGCGCACAGAAGCCCCAAAAGCGGCAGAAATCGAAGTGGAAGCCTTACAGGAAGAGGACGTTGCAAAGCTGTTGGAAGCCCTGCAGGACGCACCAGCACAGTACAGCGTTATCACACAGCTTGCCTTGCTCACAGGTGCCCGCCGGGGCGAGATATGCGCCTTGCGCTGGTCGGACATTGACCTTGACGCGGGTGTGATCTCCATCAACAGGACGGTGCAGAACATTGCCGGGCGCGGCACAGTGTTCACGGCACCCAAGACAAAGCGCTCCCGGCGGTGCATCAAGATAGGCCCGGAGTGTGTGCAGCTGCTGCGGGAGTACCGCCAGCACCAAAAGGCCGAACGGTTCAAGGTCGGTTCCGAGTGGGTGCGCCGGGTGGAGATCGAGAACGGCAAGACGGTAGACAATGACCTGTTGTTCACCCGCTGGAACGGTCAGCCGTTCGACCCCAACGCGGTTACAAGCTGGTTTCCGGGCTTCCTGGCCGCCCATGATCTCCCGGCGGTTCACTTCCACAGCCTGCGCCACACCAACGCCAGCTTGCTGATAGCGGCCCATGTGCCTGTTACAACGGTTTCGGGCAGACTGGGCCACGCAAAGACCAGTACCACCACGGACATTTACGCCGGGTTCATCCGTTCCAGCGATGCGGCGGCAGCGGACGCGCTGACGGACGTTTTCAGCCGAATCAAGGAAAAGTCACACGCATAACAAAAGACGGCCTACAGGGGCGTTTCTGCCGCTCCTGTAAGCCGTCAACTTTTTTGCTCTTTTCATGCTGTCCTATTTATGGGATGATACACCTTCTGGAATGTGCCTTATTTGTGCCTTGCTGAATCGAAAAGAAGTGAAACGACCATGCACAAACAAACACAAAAATGACGATAAATCTACATAAACTGTAATGACCAAAAACGCCGAAACTCATATAAAGGCCCTCTACGAATCAGTAGGCCGGGGGTTCGAGTCCCTTCCATCGCACCAGAAAATGCCGTGAAATCGAAAGATTTCATGGCTTTTTTGTTTTGTGAGCCATGGCTGCACGGTTTCTGCACGGTTTTTGCACGGTGGGTGTTATCCATGTCCGATGATGTAGGGCGCTGTATTGCATTGCAATCAGTGCCTTTTTTTGCATCAGGTGAGCAGTGCCAAGCGCAGCTTTGCCTTCATTTCCGGGTCGGCATCCTTGAGCAATTCCAGCAGAGCCGTCATGGAGATGGTGGGTTCGCCTGCGGCGGGTACAGCCTGCGGGCTGGGGTTTTCGGACTTAGCATAGAAACCGCTTTCAAACTTCTTGCCCAGTTCCACACGGGAGGACTGCTGGATATGGGCGTAGGTGTTCACCAGCATATCCGCACTGGCGTGTCCTGTGGTCCCCTGCACCGCCTTGATGTCGCCGCCGGAGATCATCAACTGGTAGGTGGCACTGGAGTGACGCAGCCCATGAAAGACGATACGGGGGAACTCCGGGTGTGCATCCTGCCATTTCAGGAACTTCTTGCGGATGAGCACTGGCTCCACTGCCAGACCGTTGGGCAGCCGCAGCAGCATCCCACTGTTGCGGTATCGCTCCGGGTCGAGGGATTCTTCCCGTTTCAGGCGTTCCAGCCATTGCTTCAGCTCCTCCCGCAGGGCGGCGGTCATAAAGATGGTGCGGCAGGAGGCTTCGGTCTTGGTGTCCTTCAGGATGAGGGAGGTCTTGCTGCCCTCCAGCTTGTCCGGGAAGATGCGGAGGATGCAGCCCTTGTCCACCTGTGCCAGCGTATCCTTCTGCACCCGCTGCATGGAACGGTTGACGGTGAAGGTGCCCATGCCGTTGGCAGCATCAAAGTCGATGTCCTCCAGGGTCAGACCTGCCACCTCCCCTTCCCGCAGCGCACCCACCAGCGTCAGGTGCACCGCCAGATGCAGGATGGGGTCATCCATGCTGTCCAGTGCTGCCCGCATCTCCTCCACCTCCCAGATGCTGCGCTCTTGGGTGGTCTTTTTGGGTGCTTCCACCGGGACGGGGCTTTTGATAAGGATGCCCCACTCCACCGCCAGCAGAAAGGAATTGTGCAGCAGTTGGTGGACCTCATGAAGGGTGGTGCCGGAGAGGGTGCGCTTTTGCTGCTTGGGCGAGAGGTCTCGCCGCTTGCCGCCCACATACTGCCCGCAGGGGGTCTTGCTCAGGGTGTCGTACAGGGCTTCGATGTGGTAAGGTCGCAGCTTCTGCATCTGCATCTCCCCGATATAGGGGATGATGAGGTTCTGGATGAGCGCCAGATTGGATTGGTAGGTTTTGGGTGCCCACTTGTGCTTGCTGCACTGCTTGGGCAGCCAGTCCATTAGGAACTCTGCCACCGTCACGGTGGACGGGATCAGGAAATTGCCGGTCGCCAGCTCGTGCTCGATCTGCTTCTGGCGTTTCACCGCCTCCTCCTCGATCTGCTTCTGGCGTTTCACCGCCTCCTCCTTGGTGGGAAAGCTCTCCCATTTGTCGCAGCTCTTGCCGTGCTCGTCCTGATAGGTGTAGCGGACACTGTAAGAGCTGCCGCGTTTCGTGATATATGCCATAGATTTGCCTCCTTATCAAGCTGCCCGGTGGAGCCACATATCGAAGCTGTCCTTCGGGATGCGGATGCTTCCGCCTGCCCGCAGGACACGGAACTCGGTGGTGCTGTTGCACAGGTTGTAGGCGGCACGCTGGCTGATGGCCAGCATCTGCGCGACCTCCTTTACCGTGTACACCAGCTTAGTGGTCTCAGGGCTGTTGGTCGGAGACTTGACGGCATTGGTTCGAGTGACCACCTCCATTGTAGCCGGATCAGAGTCCGACTGCAAGGACTTTTTCGTATAATCCGAAGATTTCACATTCTCGTACATTTTATTACACATAGGCATTGCTCCTTACTTATCATGGCGCATCGCAGGCTCCTGCGTGCGGTTCTCATAGAATCGAATGACCTCCGGCGGGATGCTGTCCAGCGTTTTCAGGGCGGCTTCATAGTCTTGCCGCAGCTTGGCATCCTCCAGACGCTTCAAGACGCTCCCTTCCTTCGCTTTGTCCAGCGAGGCAGAGAGCGTCCTGTTTTTCTCTTTTAGCTTTTCGTTTTCGGCGGCGGTCTTGGTGAAGGCTACGTTGTACTTTCGCAGCTGGTCCTTCATCCGTGCCACGTTGGGAATATAGCTGTCCAGCAGCTTGCTGATCTCCGCCGCACGGCTCTTGCCGTTGAACGGATTGATGCCCACCAGCAGGGCGTCCAACTGCTCCTTCTGCCTGGTCAGTTGGGTCATCTCCTTGAAGATGCGGGGCGGGATGTGCTCCCGCCCGGTCTGGCTGGCGCTTTCGCCCCGTTCCAGCTCCGGGTACTGCTCGACCATGTGCTGCCAGAACTCGTCCTGCCACTTCACAAGGTTCTTGCGGTTGCCGATGATCTCTTTCGCGCTCAGCCGTCCGTCAGCAGTCAGGGGAACAAAACAGAGGTGCAGGTGGGGCGTTTTCTCGTCCATGTGGACAACAGCAGAGAGAAAGGTATCCGGGCACTGTCTGCCCTCCAAAAATTTCAGGGCGTACGCAAAGTACGCCCTGATCTCTCGGTTGGTCTTGTCCTTGAAAAACTCCGGGCTGGCGGTGACAAGCGCCTCTACCACCCGCACGCTGTCCTTGCGGACACGGCAGTGGGCGGCAGCTATCATGCGGTCGGCTTCTTCCCGGTACCTGCCCTGCGGCTGCACCAGATGGAGGTTGTAGCGGCTCCGGTTCGTGTCGATATCCGGGTTGCTGGCGTACTGCTCCTTGGTGCGCTCGTTGTGGGCTTCGATGGGGCTGATGGCAGGCCCCTTGTACTTTTTGAACCTTAAAATGCCGTATTGGGCTTTCATAGATTACGCTCCTTCTTGGGGTGTACAAAAAATCTGTACGGACTTCAAATAACCCGTACGGTCTGTACGGTGTACGGCGACATAAAATATACACGATGATGCGTTTTAATTTGCTTCTGCTTGCCGTACAGGTGCGTACAAGTACAGACCGTACAGGTTGTACGAACTTCTTCCGTGAAAAAATGCACTTTTTACGGGCAGGGGTGGACAAGCGGCTCGATGCCTACAAAACCCCGCACTCTGCGGCCACCGGGCAGATAGATGTTGTTGGTGGCTTCAAGGTTGTAGCGGCGGTCATTCTGACGCAGCTCTGCGCTGAAACGGATGGCAGATACGCTGTGACAGGCGTTGTCCTCGCACCACTGCTTGTAAATGTCGTAGAACTCCTTGGAACTGATGGAGTAGTCCGCCTTGAAGCGGAAGTAGCCCTCGGACTCCATGAAGTCGATGACGTTGTTGCTGCTGCGTTTGATGGTGTCCACGTTGGCAGCGGCTCGTTCGCTGACCGTGAAGCGGAAATCGTTCTGCACCAGCCGGTGCAGCCCTTCCAGACACCAGAGCA
>OGEP01001173.1_pt1 | contig 30200 bp, 35 predicted proteins | sample 1570721 | NCBI WGS metagenome assembly OGEP01 (sample SAMEA2582131, study PRJEB24529) | metagenome | biome: Human gut stool | place: China | collected 2011 | reverse complement strand
AAATGAAAATGTGAGAAAAAGCGAGTTAACAAGAGAAAAACAAAGATTATTATGGAGGTATAAAACGAGCGAACACAAGAAGGTTTAACACTACTGGTAATAAGATGTAGAATTATAGCATCTGGAGGTAGATTATGTCGAATATAGAAGTTGGGGCAAGGATACGAGAACTCCGGGAAATCCAAAACTATACAAGGGAAGGACTAGCTGAAAAGGTGGATATCTCTGCCAAATTTCTCTATGAAATAGAAATGGGGAAGAAGGGATTTTCTGCTGATACATTATGCAGGATATCGAGAGCTTTATCTGTAAGCTGCGATTACATTATGCTTGGTGAGGATACCGGATGTGGAAGTAAAGAAAAAATTATTTGTGTATTAGAAAAGCTGGAACCTAAGCAAACAAGCAAAATACAGGATATACTGAGAATTTTATCGGAGATGTGTGAAGTGATATAAATTCAGTTAATAAATAACGTTGTTTAGTAAAAAAGAAATTACTGCCCACTGCTTTGTTGGATAATGTGAAAAACATTGTTAAAGCGGAGGCCCATATGGAATTTTGTAGAAAAATGTTATTTGTGTGGACAAATAAGTTTTGCAGTTCGCAATGCATGAGATTGACTAGTTTAATAGAGACGGAAAAATATACCCTTCCAAAAGTAATTTTGGAGGGGTTTTTGATATATATTCCAAGTGAAACACCTTATTCACAATCAATGTACATCTAGAATTCATCCGGGGTAATAGATTGTGTTTTTAGTCGGAGTCTTCTGTGGTGTAGGTAGAACCAGAGGTCCGCCATGTGTTCTTCATTTCAAAAAATAGAAATGGAGGACACAAAATGTCAAAATGGATAAAAATTAGAATAAAGGATTTCTATAAAGATGCAATCGGCGAAACTGAATATACATATGTTAATGAGGAGGTCTATGAAGCTCTGGTTAATACTTTCCGAAAAGAAGCGCATGCGGAAGAAATGTGGGATTTAAGACATATAACAGCGCATGGTTATGTGGAAGGAGATACGGAAGATTTAATCATGGATACAGGAGCCTCTCTGGAAGATATCGTAATCAGGCAGATTGAAATAGAGATTTTACAAAAAGCGATGCAGTCACTCACGGAAGTACAAAAAGAGCGACTACATCTTTATTTTTTTGAGGGAATGACTACCAGGGAAATTGCTGATAAAATGGGCGTTTCTCAAAATGTTGTTTGGAAGTCTATTCAGGGAGCTATAAATTCTTTAAAAAAATTTTTTGAATAGAGGGGTGTCAAAACTCGATTTTGTGTGAGTACCTTATGAGAGGAGTTTTTTCGGGCAGATGGTCTCTTCCGGAAATCCTCTCATGGTACTTTGACAAATGCCGGAGAGGATACCCTTATATCTGCCCCGAGAGCAGCACAGGATCACGATGTGTTTTGCCAGCCATATCCAGCAGTCCAGATACATTAGCCATTTAAGGAGCCGTAACCGGGGCGCAATGACACTCCTGCATCTGTTTATCAGATGTAAAAAAGACCGCATCTAAGGAGCCGAGCGGGACAACCGGGGTACAGCCTGTCTGTGGTGGGCAGGTGCGAAGAGGGGAATGGCCTATAATGATACACCTTGAGATTAGCCAGCACGCAGTGGTGGAGGTGAGATTCCTGTGATGTCTGTATGCCTTTTGTGGCAAGAACCGCAGACAGTCTGGATTGACTGCCCAAGGAAAACCCCTAGATGGAAGAACACTGGCACAGTGTTCTTCGGCATGAAACATAGAATTACTTGCGTTCCGTACTTTGGAATGCTAGAAATTCTTTTCATGCTTCTTAAGTCTTTGCAGCGTTCCGGCTCCGGGAAGTAGTGTCGAATAGGAGCAAGTCACTTATAAGAAGTGAAGGATTATGGCAGTGAGACTAAATCACAGAATCCATGCGGCAGAGGTACAGAAGGCTTCTGCCGCATTCTTGTGTGTTTTAGCAGCACAGAAATGAACGAAGTGTGAAGCGGAGAAAGATATGAAGGTTGTAGGTTATATGAGAGTAAACAGCATCGAGCAGTTAGGAGGAACACAAGTGGCAGAGAAAGAAAGGAGCATGGTAGAAAAGATATTGGATACGGAAAGGGCTGGATATGCCTATTTTTATTCAAGTGATGGAGGAAATAGACAGGAGTTTTTTATTTCCACAACACCGGAGAATATGGCGAATTTCCTTGGCAGTCATTTTTATGATGCAGAGAAGATGATAATTACCGATATGGTTGACCGCCTGATTTTGGATACCTATGGTGGTTTTATCAACACCTGCCCGGATCAGAAGCTGTGTGCAGAGATTATTCCTTATCTTGCACCAATTCAGATGGGGGAGAAGGAAGCCGGGGAAATCTTAATGGCAACCAGAGAGGAATCGGATATGTACTTTGCTGCAGAAGACCAAGCGGTCACAATGGCAGAGTGTCAGATGATGTAAGTGTGTTTCTTAGGGGAATAAATTTAGTTTATCTAAAATTTGGAGGAAAAGTGATGAGAGTAGTAATTATTGTAGTATGTGCGACAGGCGTGATTTTGGTAGTGGCTGCCTGCATGGCAATAAAAACAGTCAGTTTCTATGAACTGGATTAGGGAGCAGCTATGAAGAAGGAATCCAATGAATTTATGTACAAGATGGCAGAATTGCTGCTTAAAAAGATGCAGGAAAACGGTCTTATAAGCGAGGAAGAAAGGGGAAAAATCGCTGTTTTGAACATTGAGACTTTTTCTCCGGAACTTGCCAAAGTATATCTGTAAAAACGCTAGATATAATGAAAAAAGTGTGGTAGTGTATGTTGCTAACAAGGGAGCAATTCCTTGAAATAAAAGGGAAGGAGAACCTAAGATGGCTAAAAAAGTAACGGTCATAAATGCGATTTCCGAAAGCATACATACACAGCTACAGCAGAGGTTGAAAGTGTGTGCCTATGCCAGAGTCAGTACCGGCTCAAGGGCGCAGGCAGAATCCTATGCTACACAGGTGGAGTATTACGCCGAAAAGATAGAAGGCAATCCACTCTGGGAGTTTGCAGGAGTGTATGCAGATGAAGGAATTACCGGAACCAAGGTAAAGGGCAGGGATGATTTCAAGGCCATGGTAGCCGCCTGTGAAGAGGGAGATATCGACCTGATCCTGACCAAGTCCATAACGAGATTTGCTAGAAATACGGTGGAATGCATACAAACCATCCGAAAATTAAAGGCAATCGGTGTGGGGATTTATTTTGAAAAAGAGAATATAAACACATTAACCGAAGCTAGTGAACTGATGCTGACAATACTGGCATCCGTAGCACAGGGAGAATCGGAAGATTTTTCGGGCAATAACCGTTGGGCAATCATCAACCGCTTTGAGAACGGTACCTTTATCGTTGGAACACCGGCATACGGATACCGGAAGGATGAGGAGGGAAACCTTATCATAGAGGAAACTGAGGCAGAGGTGGTGAGGTGGATTTTTGAAAGCTACCTTAACGGAATGGGAGCCTATGTGATAGCCAAGATGCTGAACGATGCAAAGATACCCACTATCCGGGAAAGTGAAAAATGGCAGGACAGCGTAGTCAAAAATATTTTAATGAATCCGGTGTATGAGGGAGATGTCCTGCACCAGAGAACCTACACCGAGAAGCAGTTCCCATTTACCAGAAAAGTAAACTATGGACAGATGAATATGTATCTGACCAAGGATGCCCATCCACCCATCATAACCCATGAGGAAGCAGAGGCGGTACACAGTATTATGGAGTACCGGAGCAGGACACTGAACATGGATGGGAAAAGAAGTCAGAGCAGATACATCTTCTCAAGCAGAATTATCTGTGGGGATTGTGGCAGTCACTTCCGCAGACAGAAAATATACGTCGGAAAACCGTATGAGAAAATCATCTGGACATGCCATAAACATGTGGAAGACAAGGAGTTTTGCCACATGAAAGCAATCAGAGAGGATGTGCTGCAGCAGGCATTTGTAGATATGTGGAATAAGCTGTACACCAACCAGGGAACCGTACTGGAATCCCTGCTGAAAGCCTTAACGGAGCTGGCAGCAAGTAAGCCGGATACCGAAGAAATCGAAAAACTGGATAATGAGATACACTCCTTAAGTGAGCAGAGCCAAATCCTGAATCAAGTAATGAAGAAGGGATATATGGACTCTGCTCTTTTTATGGAGAAAGGAAACCAACTGGCTCACAGGCTGACGGAATGCAGGCGGAGGAAAACGCTCCTTGCAAGAAAGTATAAGCGGATCAAAGAGATTGTGAGGACGGAGCAGCTTATCGGACTTTTAAAGCAGGAAGGATACCAGAAGGAGTTTCAGGAAGAATTGTTTGACATGGCAGTAAAGGAGATTCGCATATCCCTGGACCATGAAATCAGTTTCTGCCTAAAGAACGGTCTGGTGCTGACGGAAAAGGAAGGAGACAGCGAGGATGCAGTGGCATACACCAATCGGGTATAAGGTTCTAAATGGAAAGATAGTGATTTATGAGGAACACCGCAAAATCGTAGAGCAGATTTTCAGAGATTATGACAGCGGAGTTTCAGCCCTGCGGATTGCAAAGGATTTAAAAGATAGGGGCGTAAAAAATGCCCATGACAGGGTAGGCTGGTCCCATGCATCCATAGGCAGGATACTGGAGAATTATAACTATCTCGGTACCGAGGATTATGAACAGATCATAGACAAGGAACTGTTTGAGAGGGTACAGAAAAGGCGGGAGCAGGTAAGAATTGAGGGGAGCCGGGGAAAGCACAGACCGAACAAAAGGGAAAGGTTCATATTCAGCGGAGTGCTGATATGTGCAGAGTGCGGATGCCCCTACAGCCATATTCAGCCACACAGTAAGAGCGTGAATGGAATACCGAAGTGGAAATGCAAGAACTATGTGTACCAGAACAAGGTATCCTGTGGTGGCGGTTTTATATCCGACAGGCAGGTAGAAGAGGTATGTACCATAGCCATAAATAAGCTGATACAGAATCCAGGACTTACAGAGAAATATGAAAAGAAGGAACAGCAGGTCAGTCCCGAATATCGCAGAATCACACGGTGCATAGAAGAGTCGGAAGATAAGGATGCCGATGAAATGATGGCACTTTTATTCAGACAGGCTTCTGAGAGGTACAAAACATTGGAAGTCAGAGATGAGGATATCAAAGCAGAGGAAATGAGGGAAGTGCTTGACGGAAGGAAAGAAATCGAGGAATTCGATGAGGAACTGTACCGGAAACTGATAAAGCAGATCGTGGTGCATAAGGACGATTCCGTGAGAGTGATTTTCCCTAACAATAACAGTATAAAGATAAGCTACCGAGATTTATAGGGAGCCGGAAAGGAGCAGATATGCCACAGGCAGCGGTAAAGAAGAAAGTATCCATGATACCTGCTAAACCGCAGTATGACAGGAGTATCAAGCTGTCAGAGAAGAAACTGCGGGTAGCCGCCTACTGCCGAGTCAGCACCGAGCTTGAGGAGCAGGAGAGCAGCTACGAGGCACAGGTGGAATATTATACCCGAAAAATAGAGGAAACAGACAACTGGAAGATGGCCGGGATTTATGCTGATGACGGAAAGAGTGCAACCAATACAAAGAAGCGTGACGATTTCAATGCCATGATAAAGGATGCACTGGATGGGAAAATCGACATGATACTGACAAAGTCGGTAAGCCGATTCGCCAGAAATACGGTAGATTCCCTGCTGACCATCCGAAAACTGAAGGAAAAGAATGTTGCGGTGGTTTTCGAGAAAGAGGGTGTCAACACCTTGGACGGAACTGGAGAAATTCTGATTACCATCTTAAGCAGTCTGGCACAGGAAGAAAGCCGTAACATCAGTGAGAACACCAGATGGGGTGTGGTCCGAAGGTTTGAAAATGGCAAGATGATAGTCAACCATAACAAATTCATGGGATACACCAAAAACGAAAATGGCGATCTGGTCATCGTACCGGAGGAGGCAGAAATCGTGCGGTTGATTTTCAGACTTTATCTGGAGGGCTACAGTGCCAAAAAGATAAGCCAGTATCTAGAAGAGAACGGAATAAAAACTGCCACAGGACAGGATAAATGGTATGACTCGGTAATCTTTAAAATGCTCCGGAATGAGAAATACATGGGAGATGCCCTGCTACAGAAGACCTACACCGTAGATTTCATGACCAAGAAAAAGGTCATCAACAAGGGAATTGTGCCACAGTATTATGTGGAAGATGACCATGAGCCAATCATACCGAAGGAATTATTTTACCGGGTGCAGGAAGAACTGGCAAGGCGAGCATCCATGAATAAATCAGCAGTTACACGCAAGAAGAACCAGAAAAGCAAGTTTTCCTCAGAATATGCCCTTACCGGTTTACTGCTCTGCGGAGACTGCGGACAGGAATACAGAAGAGTTACATGGTCGAGAAATGGCAAAAAAAGATTGTGTGGAGATGCAGTAACCGACTAGCAAACGGAACCAAGAACTGCAAGAAATCAGAGACATTGGAAGAGGGTGCTTTAAACCGGGCAGTCATGGAGGCCATAAACAGAATTACCTGCAATGACGGAGATTTTGTAGGAGCCTTTAGACAGAATGTCATCCGGGTAATTGGAAGCTACAGTGGAGAGCAGGAGCCGGATGAATTCGATGAAAAAGTCAAAGAAAAGCAAGAGGAGATGGTGGCTCTGATTGCAGAGAATGCAAGAGTGGGTTCCTACACCGATGAATTCGATGAGAGGTACCGCAGAATAGCAGAAGAAATCACCACTTTAAAAGAGGAGCAGATAGAGACCAGACGGAAGAAAAAACTGGCTGACAGTTACGAACAGCGGTTGAAGGATATGGACAGTTTCTTGGAGAAACAGACCTGCCAGATACCGGAATTTGATAATGACCTTGTAAGAAGGCTGATAGCAAGCATCAAGGTAGTCTCTGCCGAGAAGCTGATTATCCAGTTCCAGTCGGGAATCGTCATGGAGCAGGAAATCAGATATGAGTAAATGACAGGCAGGGATGACAACTGAATAGGGAAACGGAATTCCTGCCTGTATTTATGGTAAGAATAAAATGCCCGATGGGTTCGGGCGTTTTATTGTTGGCATAAATTAATAATAAGAGATTTGGATTGGAGTTATATATAATTTGTTGTATAATGTTGAAAGAGAAGGACTTGTGAAATTATTGTTGATTAAGAGGAAAGACAAATGGCACAGTTTAGAATAAAAACTAGTAAAAATGAAGTATTATGCCCAAGCGAAATGGAGAAGCATGAAAAGAAATCATTATTTGATAAATGCAAAGATGAAAAACTGAAACTTTTTTGCAATTGTAATGGGGCTTGTGAATATAAAGTGCGTAATGGAAATTGGGCAATATATCCATGTAGTCAAGGAAAACAAGCAGAACACGAGGATTGGTGCCCGAAATCGAAAGTATACTTAGATAAACGCGATTATAATGCTGGATTTTTGATTGATGATGAGACAGGGGAGGTCCGGGTGCATTTGTCAGAACCACTAATGCATCGGGAGCAAAACGATGATGAAGCGAATGAAAATGGACCAAATGAAAATGTTCCACGAAATCATGATGGGGGAGACAGAAGATATCCTCAGCATCAGCAAGGAGAAATTACGATTTCTGCTATGATAAAAAAGATGAATATGCTTACATTTAAGCATGTTGCATTTTACAAAGGAAATAATGAGACAGTGTATCCTAAAACGAATGTAATGATTAAGAAAATGTTTTGGGCGGAAAAGAGGACAAGGATAGGAACTAAGAAAAAGAGTATTGCTGATTTAGACCGTCTAAAAGATGGTCTGGAATTTGTATATAAAGAATTAGCAGAGATACCTACATATAAAGCAGATGATAGGATTACACGTTTAGTAATAAAAGAAGAGAAAGATGGTAAGGCGTTAACAGTTCCGGTTTATACACAAGAATTGATTAGAGCGCTTGAGGAGTACGAAAATACTTATGCGACCGATGACCTATCAAATAGGAATATTATTTTAGCTGGATTTCGAGATAAGTATGCAATGTATAGCTTAAGATTTCTTTTAGTAAACGATTATGGGTTGTTTTCTGAGAGTAATTATGAAGTGCAGATGTATAATGCCATTTGTGAAATAATGAACCAAAATAGATACAAGGAAAAAGGTGTGTTCTTTTATAAGCCTTTTGAATATGGATATGGTGCCTATGGGGACAAATATTTGGAAGATGGTATTATCGAATTTGAAGGGATAAATAAAAAAATAGTTATAGAAGTTTATGGTAGAAAAGATGAGGATTATTTAGAGAGAAAAGATATTAAGTCCCAAATGCTTTCTGGGAAAGATAATATATATATTTATATTCCATGGGAGGCATATAATAATGAGCCATTACCATATAAGAGAATTTGTGCTGAAATAGAAGGGGTATTAAATGAAGTAAATTCTCAATGATTGTTTAAGGAAAGCAAGAAAAAATTAATGGAGGAGCTAGAAAGATGATTTTATCTGATAATGAAACCAAAGTCGATTTACTTAATAATGAGGCGATAGCAAAGACAATAGTTTCTCTTATTAAAGACAGTAAAGAGCAACCAATTTCTATCGGTATTCATGGGGACTGGGGAGCAGGCAAATCTAGTATTCTTGAAATGGTAGAAAATGAAGTAAAGACGTCTGCCACGGAGTCAGGTAAAAAGTATGCATGTATTCGATTTAATGGTTGGAAGCATCAAGGATTTGAAGACTCCAAAGTTGCTTTAATGAGTTCTATTATTTCAGAGCTTGAAAAAAAAGAAAAACTTGGTGCGAAGGCTGGAGAAATATTAAAAAAACTGTGGAGAAATATAAATTGGATGAGCGTAGCCAAGACTGCCGGAAAAACAGCATTGGGACTTGCTACGGGTACAGCACCTCTTACATTACTATCTTCAACGATGGATATTTTGAAAGCAACGGTAACCACTAAAGAAGGAATTGCTGGAGCAATTGAGTCTATTGGTGGCTATTTAAAGGATGCCAACATCACGGAAGATACATCAAGTAATAAACAATTCTCTGAATTTCAGGATAATTTCAATGAATTGTTGGAGGATGCATCTATTGAAAAACTTATTGTATTAATTGATGATTTGGATAGATGTTTACCAGATGTGGCAATCAATACTTTGGAAGCAGTAAGATTGTTCATGTTTACAGAAAAAACAGCGTTTGTAATTGCAGCAGATGAAAGTATGATACGTTATGCAGTCAAAAAGCATTTTCCGGATGCAATTGATGAAAATAAATTTAATACAGGAGATGCTTTTGCAAATAGATATTTAGAAAAATTGATTCAGATTCCGTTTAGGATTCCTGCATTAGGTGAGGTAGAGGCTTGTATATACATAATGTTACTTATGGTGGGTTCAGTTTTTACAGATGAAAATCCTAATTATAAAAAACTGAGAGAAGAAGGATTATCAAGAATTAGGAAGCCGTGGAATGTAGAAAGTCTCACAGTAGATGATGTAAAAGGGATACTTGGAACCGATTATGAGAAGTCTGCAAATGAAGTATTGATTGCGACGCAGATATGTCATTTGTTGGCGCAAAATACAGATGGAAATCCTAGGAAGATTAAGCGGTTTGTAAATATGTTGCTGTTACGTTATGAGATTGCGAAGAATCGTGGGTTTGGAGACGAACTGGAACTTGCAATTTTAGCAAAGATGATGTTGGCAGAATATTATGAAACAGATTTTTATAAAGAATTAGCAAATCATTTGGATTCAGAAGGAAAGTGGGGAGAAATTCCGGAAATACTTTCTGATATTAAAGAAATGGTCGAAAGCAAGGAAGTAGTGGAATCAAAAGAGCGTTGGTATGATTTGAATAAGATTGGGGAATGGCTTATTACTGAACCGGAAATTACCGATAAAGATTTGAGACCATATTACTATGCTTGTAAAGAAAAAATTGATTACTTTGCAGGCAAATCTGCTCAAAATGATTTATCGGAAGTTGTTGATTTGCTTTTCAGAGATGAAATGGCGATTGTTGGTCGTATTGAGGAATTGAAAAACCTGACAAATCAAGAAGCTGACCAAGTGTTTGATGTTGTTGTTCAAAAAATTATGGAAAGAGGTCAATTTGATACAAAACCGAAAGGAACAGATGGTTTAATTGTATTGGTACAGAGCAAGCCTGAACTTCGGAAAAGTTTGGTCAATTTTATAGATGCTATTCCTGTCGCTAAGGTTGGTGTGTGGATTTTACATGGATGGGATAGAGCTATTCCAAAGGACTGTGATGAAAGAAAAATTTTAAATCAATACATTGACAAACTTAAGAGTAACGGTACGCCAGTTGTTAAGGCTGCTCTAAAAAAGATGAGAGGTGATTGATAATGGGAACATCAACACATAATGGAGGGCAAAAAGGAGGAACCCCCTTAGTGCCATCATGGTTACAGCAACCTGATGAAAATATGCAGAATGAAACGAATGGTACTCAGATTCCACCAATGGGCAATGCAGATAGATTTACTGCTCCTCGTGGTGAGTTTACAAGGTATATAAATTCAGGTGGACGGGATAGCAGTTTAGGTCGGAAGAGTGTTTCTAATTACATAAGCAAATCTTTGGGTGGTAGTTCAAATGCAACACAAAGAATGGGAGCAGCTAGAAGCAGTACTGCCAGATTATTAAATATTGCAGGTGCATTTGCTTCAGGTGGAGCAAGGGCTGTCGAGCAGTATCTTTCGATTGAAAATCTTTCCCACAAGACAGCAAGTGAAGCATTTATTGCTATTACGGATTTTATTTGTCCAGATGGAGGACCACAAGATGAAGGTATTGCCAGATCTGCATATATTTCTGCAATAGAAGAATCACCAGAGATAGCTACAATTAAATTTGAAGATTTAACTGCGGAACAGATTATGATAATTGTGGAACGTACTATGGCAAATGCAATATTTAGTAGAATTACAAATGATATTGGAAATAAGGTTATTTTATTGCCACAGGATAGGACTATATCGGATAGTATAATAGTTCAAATGAAAGACTTTGTTAAAGGTTCTGTATCTGATGCGGTAGCTAATCTGGACATACAGACAGGGAATATTAGACAAGAAGATTCGCTAAGAATAGTAGATCAAGTGTATAAGGAAGCCTTTGATATTATGGTAAGTGCAGGTGAAAATGAATGAATCGATATAGATTAAGAGCAAATTATGAAATTCAGAATATAGATTCAAGGAGAGAGGATGGTACAGTTATTGTTGATGTACCTATGCTTTCTGCGGATGAACTAAACTATGGATTAAACCACGTTAAGGAAAAATTATATAAAGAAAATGTATATCCTACTGAAATTGGGTTTGATATTATGTCACTGGCAACAATGGTTTATTTGGCGGATACACGAATTGAGAGAGCGGTACATGGACAAGATTCTTGGTCGAGAGAAATTGAGGTAGAAATACCGGTATCAAATGTGGAATTGTGGGAAACACAGATTTGTACAATTGAACGTATGCTTAAATTTCTTACAGGAGATTTATGGAAAATCGAATTATCAAGTAGAACATGGCAGTTTAGTAGACCGGACGAAATAGGAGAAAAATCAAATAAGTATGATGAAGTGTCATTGTTCTCAGGAGGAATGGATAGTCTGATAAGTACTATTAATTTGATGGAGGACGGAAAAAACACTTTGCTGATAAGTCATGCTGGAGAAGCACTTACTAAAAATGCTCAAAAAAATATTGTAAATAAATTTGATGTATTATATCCAGATGTTTTACATACATGGTTGGATTTGTGGATGGTGTTTCCGCGTGATTATATTCCGGAAGGTGGAAATGATAACAATACAAGGAGTAGATCGTTTCTTTTTATAGGCTATGCACTTTTTGCAATGACAGGAATGGATAATATTAATGAACTGTTGGTTCCGGAAAATGGTCTGATTGCATTGAATGTACCATTGGATGAAACAAGAGTTGGTTCATTTAGTACAAGAACGACACATCCATTTTATCTTTCCTTGTGGAATGAATTGCTAGAGGGATTAGGGATGAATCTGTCAGTAAAAAATCCTTATTGGAATAGAACAAAGGGAGAAATGGCAGAGGAGTGTAAAAACAAGGATGTTCTTTATGAGACGATGAAATTATCATTTTCATGTTCATCACCAGGAAAAGCAAGATGGAAACAACTTAGTCAGCAACATTGTGGTTATTGTGTTCCTTGCTTAATTAGAAGAGCTGCAATGCATAAAGCGTTTGGCGATGATGGAACAGTGTATACCGAAACGTCTATTGATGAAATGCAGAATAAAAATTCAGAAGGAATGGGAATTCAATTGCGCTCTTTCCAGTATGCGATTGATAAAATAAAACAGGATAGAAATCGTGCTTTATTTTATATACATAAGCCAGGACCATTACCGCAAGATGATGAATATTTGCAGGAATTAGCTGACATATATGCGAGAGGTTTATTTGAAGTAGATAATTTTATACAGGATAATTTAGCTGAAGAGGGTAGCAATAATGATTTATGATGCACATTGCCATTTGGATTTAATGGACAACATGTCAGGAATTATAACGGAGATGCAGAATTCCGATATAAGTCTATTTGCGGTTGGTACTACTCCGAAGGCGTATGATAGAGAAGTACAGTTTTGCAGAAATGCCCCTCATATTAAAGTAGGGTTAGGGATGCATCCGCAATTGATTTCTAGCGGCTATGATGATATGAGACTGTTTAAAGCATTATTTGAAAGAAGTCACTATATTGGCGAAGTGGGTTTGGACTTTAGTAAAGAATATATTCAGACCAAAGAAACACAAATACATGCATTTCGTGATATTGTCAAGCTGTGTGAGCAGTGTGGAGAAAAAGTGGTTTCTATTCATTCTCTTAAGTCAGCCAATACAGTTATTGAAATTTTGAGAGAATACAAAACACAAAGAAGTAATAAATATATCTTTCATTGGTTTACAGGCACAATACCACAACTGGAAAAAGCAATAGAATTAGGATGCTATTTTTCGATTAATTCAAGTATGTTAAAAACAAAATCAGGATTAGAGGTAATAAATGCGGTACCTGTTGAACGCATGTTGTTGGAAACAGATGCACCATTTACATTTAAAGTTCAGCACATTGAAGAAATAGAAAAAGAGCTAAAGAGACTGGTATTAAAGATATCAGAGATAGTAAAAACGGACATGACAGATGTATTTTATGAAAATTCAAGAGATGTGTTTAGATATTAAATGTTAATGAATAGAATAATGGAGTTGGTATACTCTAACAACGATTTTATAGAAGTGAAAGGATAGTTATGACAGAAATAAGAGAGCAGAAGACTATATCGAATGAGGTGAAGAAGAAATATATTGATGCATGGAAGTTGTTGCGAATAAAAGAGAGTATTTCACAGTAGGATATGTCTTGGAGTATTATTTTTCATTGATTTCTTCTTTGACTCTATTGAGGAGACATTGAAATTAATCGCGTTATTAGAAATATATCTTAAAAGGTTTGTTGATCAAATTAGGATGAGAGCGCAAATAATAAAGGCTGATATAGGTATGCATCTATGTAAATTAGGTGGCCGTTTCTTTTTGGGGATTGGTGAATATCCTTTGTTGTGTGAATAATTCGACAGTGTTTGATTAAAAAGTGATGGAAATCTTGTTTAGAGAAAACAATACTCGGATGACAAGTAAGGTCTAATAAATATTGTATTTTCTTTTTTGTGTTATGAAAAATTGGGGAGAGAAGAAATATGAAGATAATCGAAGGAACTCAAAGTACTATCTATATGAATGAAGCGACAAGAACTGTTAAGAAAGTTGGAACCGAAAGAGGAAAGCAAGATACAATAGATCAAATCGCCTTCTATTTAAATTTGCCAGAGAATATCAGAAATATTTTTCCTCAAATTATTAGCTATGTTAATGGCCCCGAAGAATACTCTTATACATATAATTATATAGAATTTCCTAATCTGCGATATCTGTTATTGGACGGGAAGTTTGATAAAAAATGGATGAGCAAAATAATATATGTAATGAATTATATTACCAATTCGATCCATTCTATTGAAAAATCTGAGGCTTCTCAGGATAGTATTTTTGAGACGTATGTCACTCGATGTAAAAGACGTGTTGATGAAACACAGAATTATATTGGTCATGAGATTGATCTTCTTAATGTCGACGTATGTATTAATGGACAAACTTTTTCTAGACCAATCTCTAGGATAATTCACTTTTTTGAATACAATATAGATTTACTAGTTCCACCGTATATTTGTACAACACACGGACAATTAGGGCCATCGCATATTTTTCTGAGTGAAATGGATAATCGTTTTACATTGATTGATCCAAAAGGGTTTATGAAATTGTATGATCCAGTGATTGATTTTTGCAAAATTGGAAAAGCTATGTTGTTTGCAACAGAGTGGTTGGAAGAGAATAGGTATGACATCGAGTATACAATACAAGGCAAAGTTGTTTCTGTAAATAAATATGATATTGACAATTATGATTTTAATCAAATGCAGGAATTCTATTTGGGAATATTAGAACATATACCGATGTTTTCTGACTCAAGGATAAAAATTAGAAATATGGCTATGATTTGTGCAGATCTGATAGGAGGATTGCCTTTTGCATACGTTTCAGGAGGCAAGACGCGTGTTGTTGCATTGTTAGCACAAATAGCATTAGCTACAAGTTTGTTGTTTTGTGAATTATGAAAATGTTGAGGTGATAGAATTGAACATTGCTTACCCATATATAGCTATTGATTTAGATGGAACCTTATTAAACGCTGATAAAAGAATCAGTTATGCCGATTTTTATGCTATAAAATTATATACTTCATTAGGCGGAAAAGTAATTTTAGCAACTGGGAGGTCACCTCTTTCAACGGCATGGGTGGCGGAAAATCTTGGAATTGAGAAATCTTTAGTGGCTTTCAATGGAGCGTATATACAGTTTGGAGATGAAAAACAATATGATTTCATAGAAAGTAGATTTCAGGTTTCGGATATAGAGTATCTATTAAGCTTATGTGATAACTTGGGGCTAGAATATCTCATGTACAACAATGATTCAATGATTATTAATGAAATAACTCCATTGAATAAAAGATGGTTGAATGATTTACTTGATTTTAGCTATTTAAAAGTACAAACAGATTGTCGTGAGTATTCGAAAAGATTTAAAGTAATTCAATGGGATAAAACTGTTCAACTCATGAATAGAATACTAAAATTTGTGATTCTTCCAAACAAGAAAGATGAGTTTGAAAAAATGTTTTCTATTTTGCAAAACTGCGGGTTTTGTTTAAATAAAACTCCAAGGTACATTGAAATTACTAATAATTATTATAATAAAGGAAGCGCATTAGAAAAAATATTAAAAAAAGATGGTTGTACGATAACAGAGATTATGGCTATTGGAGATAACTATAATGATTTAAGCATGCTGAGACTGGCTAAGTTGGGAGTTGTAGTAGCTAATAGCCCTATAGATATTCGAGAACAAATAAAAAATGTAACATCAAGTAATAATAATAATGGTGTAGCAGAAGCGATAATTCATTATGCTATCTACTAAGGAGGAAAATATGCCAAACAAAGCTCATGGAGGAAGAGGATGGGATACTAGAGATAATAGTTTTCAAGAAATTGGTAAGATTTGGAGTCATTGTGGTGTTTGCTCTGAAACCGATGAATTAAAGAGCGTATTGCTTCGAAGACCTGGAACAGAAATAGAAAACATACAAGATACAGATGCGGTTCTTTGGAATGGCAACATAAATGCCGCTCTTGCACGAGAACAGCATGATCTTATGGCAGAAATATATAATAAATATAATGTGGAAATTCATTATATAACAGATGAAGATTCAAAAAACTATCCCAATATCTATTTCGTTAGAGATTTATTCACAATGACGCCATATGGTGCAATTATTTCTCGGATGGCATCACCTGTTAGAGCTGGTGAAGAAGTTATTGTGCAAAATGAATTGGCGCGGCTTGATATTCCTATTATCGCATCTGGTTTTGGTGCTATGTGGTTCGAAGGACCGGATATTATGATTGTGAATAAAGATTTAGTTTTTTTGGGAGTCGGGTTAAGAACCAATGGAACAGCAATAAAATATATACGATCTGTTTTAGAAGTACAAGGATTTGGGGAAATAATAGAATTGCAAACAACATATGGATGCGGACATCTAGATAGAGTTGTAAATATATTAAATGATAAGTATGCGGTAGTCGTTGCAAAAAGATTTTCTTATATTGGGTATGAGGCATTAGTCCGTCATGGATTTAAAATTATCGAGTTAACAGATGGACATGAGATAGATACCAATATGGCAATAAATTTTGTGTTATTGAATAAAGAGACTATTTTAATTAATAAAAACGCAAAGGCAACAATACAGCGGTATGAAAAGTATGGAATGAAATGTGAAGGAGTTGACGTTTCAGAACTCATGAATGGAGGTGGTTCGGTTCATTGTATGACAGGAGTTTTAAGGAGGGGATAGCCAATGCGTCAATCTATTTCCATTATAATTCCGGTTAAGAGTAGTGACCAAAATACTGTAGCTCAATTATGTAGATATTTATACTCACTGGACAATGAATTAGCAGAGAAATCAATTAAGTATGAGATAATTGTTGCTGATGAATGCTCAAGTGATTTGGTTGAGCAATTTGAACAGTTATCTAAATCTGCTAAGCATATGATTCATATTGTTCCGCAGGATCGAAGCGGAAAAAATGATAAGCTAAATGGAGTTTATGCTGCGATTGAATACACAAAAAACGATTATTATTTAATAATAGATGATCATTATCGAATAACTGCTACAGAAATTATAGATATAATACCATGCTTTAAGGAATATGATTTATTTAAAGTAGTTCCTATTTTTGAGAATTATTCGATAGATGTTATGATAGATCTGGCGGGTTTCTTTTTTAGATGTATAACAGATAAGACAAAGCAATTTGCCGGTCATATTGCCATGAAGAGTAGTCTATATAAAGAGTATGGATTCCCCAATAGAGATGGACTCTATGACGAATATATTGTTGAAAAATATTATGCTGATAAAGGTGCATATATTGGTTTCCCAAGGAATAAATTTTTATCTGCTACACAAAAAATATCGGTTAATAAATTTTTAGAGCAGAGAGTTCGTTATGCATATGAAAATATCGCTTTTCCATTGCGTTTCTCAATTCATCTCTGTTTATTGCCGGTCTTTATATTATTAATGTCAAAAGCGGTAGAATGTGCAATTATATTGTTTGGACTATATTGTTTCTGCATTATGTTGATATCATTTTGGGGGCAGTTCAAATTCGGAAAAAAACATATACCACCAATATTCTTGTTTGCTCCAGTATGGCATTTGACATATTGGATAACATCATGGATAGCGTTATTCTTATTCTGTACAAAAGGGGTGTCTTTTGGAGAAAATAGAATTCGTAAGCCTAAATAACAAACGATACTATCATCTTAAGATGATATATAAAGTTAGGGACAATGTGATCCATATTTTTATAAATATTTAATCTACCTAAGAATAAGAGGAAATTATAAATGAAAGAAAAAGTTGCAATTGTTTTAGCGCATCCAGATGATGCTGAATTAAGATGCTATGGTACGATATGTAAATATCTTAATGAAGGAAAAGAATGCATTCTCCTAATAGCTTCTTCAGGAGAACATGGTATATCGGTTAGAGAAGAACAAGGGAAAAATATTTTATTGGATAAAAAACTTAGAGAAGAAGAAACGTTATTAGCTTTCGAAGGTCTTCATATTTCATTTCGATTTTTACATCAAAAAGATGGGTATATGCAATATGGAAGAGATTTGATCCATGCAATAGAAAGCGAACTTGTTGAAATTCAACCGGATATAATAATTACTCATTATCCTGATGCATATGGTACTGATCACCAAGATCATACGGCAATAGGGAAAGCTGTTTTAAATTGCTCAGCCAGAATTAATTCTGTAAAAAAGATACTTCTATGTGAACCGTTGAAAGCGGTTAGATCGCGTTTTGTGCCGAATTATTTTGTTGATATAACAGATTACTTTGATAAAAAAATGAGAGCATTAAAGTGCCAAAAGTCTCAAGGTGGAAGGTTCTATTTGGAAGAAGATTTTCATAAAACGAAAGGTCTATTTTATGCTGCAAATCTGTCGTATGAACAGGCTCATAATGAACATTTCTTTGAAGCATATGAATTGTACATATGTTATGAGTGATTTTGTAGGAGGAGTAACATATGAATATATCGTATGTGAAAAAATGTGTTGAAGAAATTGTGGAGATGGCTAATGAATGGGGTATTCCTATGGAAAATGGAATAGAGTTTTTTTGTGGGGACGGCTCAATCTATAGTGAGGCATTAGCAAGTAAAATTCGCTTAATGACAGGATTGGATATTGACCAGGAAAAAGGATATAAATTAAAAAAGAGCAAGACGAACTTTAATTTTATCTTTGCTGATTCAATTAAATACGCATGTAATTATGAAGGAGTATCATATGACATTATTTCTTTTGATAATCCGCTTTGTGTTTATGGGAAGTATTGTGAACATTTTAATATATTGCCTTATGCATACAAGTTTGTACATAAAAATAAAAAGTCTTTGATTGCTTTTGATATTGTGCATACTCCCTATGATATATCTTCCTCTCGAAATACTGAGTGGATTGAAAGAAGAAAAGAATATTATGGTATACCAACAGGAAATCTGAATTTGCAGTTTGCAAAATCTTTTTATGCGGAAAAGCTTATTCAACAAGGTTTGAAAGTATATGATATTAAATATGTGTGTAGAGAATTAAAAGATTCGAATGACTATTTTTATATGATTTTGTGTGTAGTTGGAAGGGATTGAATGATGAGGGTAGCAATTAGTCAACCAGAGCATTTTCCATATTTAGGTTATTTTCAAAAAATGTGTGCTTGTGATGTATTTGTAATTTTAGATGATGTTCGGTTTTCTGGACCGAGAAGTTTTCAAAATCGAAATCGATATTTAAATCCACAAGGGGAATATATATGGTTTACGGTTCCTGTTAAAAAAGGTTCTTATTTTGAAACAATTTTTGATGTTAGAGTATCTGAGGACGAAAAGTGGAGAAAGAAATTAGAACGGAAATTGATGTGTGATTTAAAGTTTGATTCTTTTACAGAAATATACGATTATGAAAAACTTGTTGATATTAATATGGCATCAATTGAATATTGTCGGAAAAAATTTAGTATTAACGTACCAATGGTTAAAGCGTCAGAGTTGTCTGTGGAAGGGATTAAAGAAGAAAAAATATATAATATATGCAAAAAATTGGGAGCAAATACATATGTTGCTGGGTTAGGTTCAAAAAATTATATGCAATCTGCTGATTTCAGAGAGATTAATGTACAGTATTTTTATCCTACCATCTTAAACTATGAATCTGCTATCGTACACACAAAAACTCCTGATTTGGTTATACCTACTTTCCAAAAAATTCAAAACAATCCATTAAAATACTGTAAAGATAGTTAAATTTTTGATGCTGAAATAGAAAAGGAGAAATGTAGGTATGGATAATTTGCAGAATATTATAGAAATTGATGGTTTCTGCTTTATTAAGATTATTCCGCATTCATTTATAATGGGACATAATCAGTTTGATAATATGGCAAAGGATAATGAAACTCCACACAAGGTTGAATTAACAGATTGCTATTATTTAGGAGAAACCCCAGTTACAGTAGCCCAATATAGAAGATATGTTGAAGAATGTGGAATAGATACTTCTTATCTCATTGAGAAGTGGGATGGTCAGGATTGGGTAATTGGACCATATTTTGATGAAATTAATACAGATGGTGATTATCCGGTTGTTGGTGTCTCCTATGATGATGCACTAGGATTTATTAGTTGGATGAAGTCTAAATATCATTATAATTTTAGACTTCCTACGGAGGCAGAATTTGAGTTTGCGGCCAGAAGTAATTGCACATGTACTGATGTATGCAAATATGCTGATTATGCTCGAAAAAATCATTTGGATAGAAAAGAAGATGAATATCCAAGAAAAAAGTCTTTACCGGTAGATAAAATGGTAATAAACTCATTTGGTTTAAAGGGAATGCATTGTAGTATTTGGCAGTGGTGCAAAGATTGGTATTATTATTATTCGATTGATAATGTTAATAATCCGCAAGGTCCCGAAAAGATGCCTGAGTATGCTCCCTGGAAAGGAGAAAAATGGAAGCCAGGAAAAGTAATAAGAGGAGGGTCTTTTTCTTATCCATATTACTATTCCAGATGCTCTGATAGACATTATTCGTTAGTTGGTGACAGGAATTATAATGTTGGCTTTAGACTTGCAATAGACATTGAAAAAAGGAGATTGGCAAATGAATAAATCTGAATATAGCCCACATAAGATTGTTCATCATATTGAGAGGCTAAACAGTATAAAAAGATATGGAAGGTGTATCCCGATAACAATCCATCTAGCACCGACAACGAGTTGTAATTGTAATTGTTATTATTGTTACGTTAAAGAATACAATAAACAAAACTTTCAATTGGATAAGAATATACTCTTCTCATTTTTGGAAGACGCTGCAGACAAAGGTGTTAAAGCAGTTGAAATTACAGGAGGAGGAGAACCGACAGTATATAAGTATTTTGATGAAACTGTGCTTAAATGTCATAAACTGGGTTTGGATGTTGGTTTGGTTACAAATGGTTTCCATCTTAATCCGACGGTGTTAAAATATTCCACATGGATAAGAATTAGTATAGATACTTTTGATGAACAGCATTATTACGAGATAAGACATACAAAGTTACCAGATCTTTCCAGTGTAAAGGAATTATCAAAAAGATATGGTGTTGTTATGGGCGCTTCTTGTGTTATAACTGAAAAGAACTACAATGATATATTATCTTTTGTGTATACAGCTAAAAAACTCGGTTTCAATAATGTTTGGTTGAAGGGGGTAGAAGATTCGCAAGAGTTATTTGCTTTAAGAAAAGAAGTTGAAGCTGAAGTTAAAAAAGCTGAAACTTTTGCAGATAATGACTTTCAGGTATTTATAGGTGATTTGTTTAGAGATACAACGTTTCAAACTAAGGATTTCGAAAGATGTATGTTTCAGCATGTAACGATGATGATTTATGCTAATGGTAATGTTTATCCTTGTTGTTCATTACAAGGACGTGATGAATATGCTTATGCAAATATTTACAAAGACTCGTTCGAAAAAATTATTAATATGGGACATGAGTTATCAGTAGCAGAATGTCCACTTAATTGTTTTTGGACGAATAAAAATAAATTTATGGAATATATTATGCTTGATACACCGAGACATGTAAATTTCATGTAAGGTTTTTATGCATGAAGTGCTCAGAACTGATTTGAGAGAGGTAATATAATGAAAAAAATTATTATGACAGGCGGAGGTACTGCTGGACATGTAACTCCTAATATTGCTCTTATCCCAGGGTTACGTGAAAGGGGTTATGAGATATCGTATATTGGATCTTACAATGGAATGGAACGTAGTTTGATTGAAAATACAGGAATTACTTATTATGGAATATCTTCAGGAAAACTACGCCGTTACTTCGATTGGGAAAATTTTTCAGATCCATTTAAAGTGTGTAAGGGATTTTTTGAATCTGTTCGTATTATAAAAAAAGAAAAACCAAATATCATTTTTTCGAAGGGTGGTTTCGTATTAGTTCCTGTGGTATTGGCAGCCAAGTTTTGTGGGGTTCCAGCAATAATTCATGAGTCGGATATTACACCAGGACTTGCAAATAAAATTGCTATTCATGGAGCAAAGAAAGTGTGTTGCAATTTTCCTGAAACAGTGGAGTATATTCCAAACCAGAAAGGTGTGTTAACAGGTACCCTATTCGAAAGGATTTGTTTGATGGGAATGAGGAATCTGCTATTAAGTTATGTGGATTCAAAGATCATAGTAAGCCAGTACTACTAATAATTGGTGGAAGTTCTGGTGCAAAAACCTTAAATAAAATAATTAGAAAAAATCTTAATTCTTTACTGGAAAAGTATTATGTCATCCATTTGTGTGGACGAGGAAACTATGAAGCAAATTTAAAAGGTATTATGGGATATGCCCAGTTTGAGTATGCAAATGAGGAATTAAAAGATATTTTGGCGTTAGCCGATATAGTACTGTCTAGGGCTGGAGCAAATTCAATAGTAGAATTGGCAGCACTAGCAATTCCGAATATTTTGGTTCCATTAACACTTTCACAAAGTCGTGGAGATCAGGTTTTAAATGCTCAGTCTTTTGTTAGACAAGGTTTTTCTGTAATGCTTGATGAAGAAAAATTGACGGATCAAAGCCTTTTGAATACGATAGAGTCTGTTTATAATAACAGAAAAAAATATATTGATAATATGAAAAGAAAGGTAAATATTGCTTCTGAGGAGATAATTATCAATTTGATAGATACTAATTCATGAGCGAAACGATTAACTAGAATAACTATCATTAATTAACTAGACTTTTTATAGGCAACGTATCAACTATTGCATCGTCACTTGAATCAATCTCTTCAAGTTTGTATTTCTAGTGATATATGACAGGAGTCTTGTATACTTGGTCAAAATATTTATATATTTGATGTACGAGTTCGTCTTTCAAGTATTGTACGAACTTTTGACTGACTGATTGTGATTAACTTGTACGACCTGCTCCTTCTGCAAACTTGTAAGAAGAGATCATGCCCATACTTCTGTACTTCTGTTGAATAGCCAAGGTTGACAGGCTTCTTGCAAGCGATATTTATTATCCAAGCCTTTTCATCATCGGTTATCTTAGCATTTTGACTGAGATTAGGTACATCAAACAGAGGATTTTCCACGTCAGCTTCAAGATATTTATTGATACATAACATGACACTTTTGCGGATCATACCTACTTTATCAGTATTACCACCAATTGCAATAACATTCGATTTGAACAACAAAATCCTTGCCGGTTTACAGTCTGTGCTAAAAGTATTGATGTAAGTAAAGTTTACGAAATGAAATTTGATGAGGATAGTGATTCGTTTGGATTAAAAAACAGTTATTGTTAAAGAAAATATAATGAGTGAGGAGGGAGTTTTAAACACTTAATAGGAAAAAAAGAAGGAGTGATTTTTCCGGTTGCTCCAAATCTTTCCGAAATGGGTGATAATTATTTGCAGTTTATAGAAGAAATAAAGAATGAAATTAGAAGACAGAGAGTATCTGCCGTTTTGAATGCGAATCCAAGCATGATTTGTTTATATTGGAATATAGGTAAAGCTATATTAGAAAAACAGGAGAAAGAGGGATGGGGAGCAAAAGTAATTGATCAGGTGGCAAAAGACCTAAAAGATGCGTTTCCTGATATGTCAGGTTTTTCTCCTAGAAATATTAAGTATATGCGTAAGTTTGCGGAGTGCTGGCCAGATTTTGAATTTGTGCAACAGGTTGTGGCACAAATTCCGTGGAGAACGAATCGTATGCTATTGGATAAGCTGGACAGTAAAGAGAGTCGCATTTGGTATGCATACAAACCATTGAAAATGGCTGGAGTAGTTACAATACTGGAATTACAGATTCAAAGCTGTCAGATGGAGCGTAGTGGAAAGAGTGTAAATAACTTTGAGGTTGCACTTCCACCGATGGATTCAGATATGGCAAATCATATATTTAAAGACCCGTATTTATTTGAATTTTTAGGAACAGGTGTGCCAAGACGAGAAGTGGAGATTGAAAGTAAACTGACAGAACATATTCAGAAATTCTTATTAGAATTAGGACAGGGATTTGCATTTGTTGGTAGACAGGTTCATCTAGAGGTTGGAGGACAGGATTTTTATATAGACCTTTTATTCTACCACCTCAAGTTGCGTTGTTATGTTGTAATCGAACTGAAAGCCTGCGATTTTGAACCGGGATTTATCAGTCAGTTGAATATGTATCAAAACGCGGTGAATGATATTCTGCGTCATCCGGATGATAAGCCTACAATGGGATTGCTATTAGTAAAGAGGAAAAATAAAACGGTAGTCGAGTATTCTTTAGCAGGTTATCAGAACCTAATCGGTATAGCAGAGTGGAAGAGTCAGATTGAAAAGTCTTTACAAGCGGAATTGTGTAGTAGCTTACCATCTATAGAGGAAATCGAAAAAGAATTAGATAGTGAATAACTGCAAGATGGTTATATCAATCAAAAAATATTAAAAAAAATAAAATGGTCGGAATCAAGCCTCTAAGTCCCCCAAAGATTTGGAGACTTTCTTCTGCCCATTTTTAGAGGAAAGTAATTTCCGAAATAAATAATCTATGATACAATATCCTAGAAGTTATCAACGGGATAGGTGGGGCATAGAAAAAGAGCAGAACACAAATCACACGCAGGTTAATCAGACCTGTATCTCAAACACAAATCTAATCTTTTTCTATGGCAGGTGCAAAGTGATGTATCATGCTTCATTTTGCAGGTTCGATAGGGGACTGTTGCATCATTTTAGAACCCAGACTTAACGAATAAGTCATGGGATGTGCATCTTTATTGCACACTCATGGCATGTGGAGACTGTTGTCTTACTTTCCAAGGGAGTAACCGACTCGAAAAAGATTGCAATGGACTTTTCCTTAGAGGATATGGATTTATCCGGTTTGCAGGGAAAGGCAACATATGAGAAAATCAAAGCATATATCTTGGAGCAGACAGGACTTAAGGTTTCTTCATTGTATATCGCACAGATCAAGAAGAAATGTGGACTGAATGTAGGTGAAAATTATAACTTATCAAAGTCGGAGAATGCGAGACAGCCACAGTGTACACCCGAGAAGGAAGAGGCAATCATGCAGGCATTTAAGTACTTTGGTATGATTTGATTGTGGATAAATAGCATCGTGTGTCTATCTTACTGATAGGAAGCGTAAAAAGGACACTCCTGAACCGTAAATATTACGGGTCAAGGGATGTCCTTTTTGGTGTCTTGGAGTGTCCAAAGGACAAGGTAATGAGACTGAGGGTATTAAGACTTATTAGAATTACACCTATCTTATCTAATCATAAGATGTGATGAGACGATATGTTCATAATTTACTAATTTTTCCACCTTCAAACATGCTATATCCTGTAGGATTCTTTCTAAATTCAGAAGGTGTGATTCCAAGGCATTTTGTAAATTGCCGGTTGAAGTAAGAACTATACTTAAAACCACATTGGGTGGCAATATCATCAATCTTGACATTGGTGTTAGATAGCAATTCTTGTGATATCTTAAGGCGATAGTGAAGCAGGTATTCAATACATGTACAATTTACTTGCTGCTTGAAACGCTGGTTAAGTGTGGTTCGATTCAAGTGTACAAGTTCACATAGGAAACTTAATGTAATATCGTTCTGATAGTTGTCATGAATGTAATCAGTGCAGGTTGTAACCGGATTAGTATTCTCAGATAATTCGTAGAATTTTAATTTACACTGGTCTACATATATGTCAAAAATACAATTAAGTGTCTGGCGCAGCATTCTTCTGATACGGCAAGTCCAGTAATCATCGCTTTGTGCGTATGTCTCAGCACCAATCATAAGCATAAGTTCATTAATGTGAACATATTGTTGAGGTGTTAAGTAAAAAATGCCTTGAAAATTTCCATGATGCTTTGTAAACATATATAGCATATTTCTATCGTAAACAAATTTTTCATCGATTGGAATCGAATCTTCAAGATTTTCAAATTTTAAACATGCTTTTATGTACCATGGATCAAAGTGAAATGCCTTGGCACTTAAATGTGTATGTTCCAGGCATTGAAAATTGTCGTATTGGGATATACATAGTACAGCTGGAGATGTAACTGTTTGAATATGATTATTGATTTTAATAGTTGCATTTCCACAAGAAACCATAATGATAGTACACCTGTTATTCATTGGTAATGATTCCAGTGTATTATAAAAATCAAATTCTATTGGAATTTCTCTTTCTTTATGTCTATCGGTCTGAGGCATATAAATCTCCCTTCAAAAATATATTATCTGCAATTTGAAATTGTAAAAAGTATAAAAATATGCTACGCAAATGACATTGAAAGAATATTTTGTGCAAGTTATACTTGTATATAGTATAAAAGAAAAGGAGGAAAATGTCTATATGAAAAGGCTGTTAGTGTACAGTAAAAAATATTGGATACAAATGATAGCAGCGGCTATTTCAAGTGTAACTGCATCAATATCTACAGTTATGGTTATCGATATATTAAGGGAAATAATAGATATCATTTCTAAGGGTAATATGATGCAGGAAATCTGGTATATTATTTTGAAAATAATAATTGTGATATGTGTTGGTATTGTATCAAATTATATGTTAGTTGCAATGACAGGTTTTGTCAGTGCTGGATTGTTAAAGGATTTTAGGAATGATGCTGTGAATTCATTAATAAATGCCTCACCGGAATATATCAATCAATGTAATTATGGAGATCTTATGGAACGAATGACTGAAGATATAGAAGGTCTTGCAGGTTTCATGTCTGGTTATTTTAAAGACTGCCTGTATGTGCCAATTCTTACAGTTGTATATTCAGTATATCTGATTTCTATGAATGCTCCATTGGCAATGATATGTTTATTTCCGCTGGCGATTATGGTGCCGCTAAATGTAAAGCTGCTAAAGCCGATAAAACTTCGTCAGTCTCAGTATGTAAAAGAACTGGGGCTTACTAATAATAATGTGGATGAGGCATTTGCAGGGGCAGAAATAATAAAGTCATATAATATTCAAGAAAAAATGATGAACCGGTATGAAAACGCTCTTTACAAAACATTTAAAACATCTAATGAAACGGATTTGGCTCAGTATAATCTGGAGCCAATATCAAGAGCAATACAGGAAGTCCCTATGGCACTTGCCATTTGTGTTGGCGGGGTACTGGTATTTAGAAATGCAATCACTATGGGCGTGTTAATTGCATATATAAGTATAATAAAAAAATTGATAGAGCCGTTATCAGGCTGTTATCAGTTGGTTGTACGTTCACAGACTGCCTTGGTATCAGTTTCGAGAGTGTTTGACGTTATTGATATTCTGCCTGAGGAAGAGCTGTCAGCTGGTATGAAGAGTGACAAAATGATAACAGATTTTCCGTTAATCAGCTTTAATGATGTTACATTTGGGTATGGGGACGAAAAAGTTTTGATTAATGTGAGTTTTGATGTGAAAAAGGGAGAAAGCATAGCTTTCGTAGGAGAAAGTGGAAGTGGGAAAAGCACAATCATAAAACTGATTTCAAGACAAATATTAAGCAAAAATGGTGGAATATTCTATGAGGGGATAGATTATTACAATTTTACATCAAATGAAATTCGTAAGAAATTGGCACTTATTTCACAGGAAGCAACATTGTTTCCTATGTCTATTGCGGATAATATTCGGATTGGTAATCCTGATGTCAGTAATGAGAAAATAATAAAGGCACTTAAAATGTCTGGTTGTGAGGAATTTATTAAAGCGTTGCCAGAAGGTATAGATACAGTTCTTACGGAAAAAGGAAATAATCTGTCAGGAGGGCAAAGACAAAGACTTACTATTGCGAGAGCAATAGTGAAAAATGCACCGATTTTTTTGCTCGATGAACCAACATCTGCCCTCGACTTAGAAACGGAAAATACCATTTGTAATACATTTGATGAAGTGACAAGGAATCATACAGTTATTGCCGTTGCACATAGACTTAATACTATTAAGAATTATGACAGGATTTATGTATTAGAACATGGCAGGATTGTAGAACAAGGAACGCATAAGGAGTTACTAAATCAGCAGGGAAGATATTATCAGATGTATCAGGAGTACAGTCGAGAGGAGATAGAATAATTGCTATGAAAGATTTAAAAAGATTCTTATCCTATATGGGAAAATATAGATTTGCTTACTGGTTTATTCTAATAACAACATTGATAATGGATTCGTCTTTGCAGATACTTTATTCGTATGTGACAAAAAAGACTCTCAATGCTATTGAATTTCAGAACATGCAGTTATTTCGTACAGCAGTGGTTGTATGCGTAGTCATTGTAATATTAAAGTGTTTATTTCCTTATCTTCGGTATTTTCAAATCAGATTGGTTCGTAAAATGGTTTATGAATTGAAGTTGAAGCTGTATGAGAAATTGTTGAACATGAATATGTATTTTTTTAATGATACACATAGTGCAGACGCAATAAAGACATTGAACTGGGATGCTAATTCCCTGAAAGATTCCTGGTTTTCGCATATCTATTGGGTGTTGGGAAAGATTGTAATAGTAGTTTCTTCTATTATTACTATGTACTTTTATAATCGAATGCTGACGTGTATATCATTAATTATTAGTGCAATGACAGCTTTTGTTTCTATTAAGATCAATCAATCTATTAAGAAATATGCGAAAAAGGTTCAAAAGAAATCAACCAAATTGTCCATGCTATTAAGCGATATTATATCAGGTTTTGTTACATTGAAAATGAATTCCGGAACTAAGGTTGTATTAAATTATTTTTATGAGGAAAATGAAGCATCATCCCAATCAGAAAAAGATAGAGTTAAAATGGAGGCATTATTTGAGATAGTTGCATTTCTGTTAGGCATCATTGGAAGTTTTGGAACGATTATTGTGGGGGTATGGCTTGTTTCAGAAGGAAGAGTTGATTATGGTACGCTTATGGCTGTGGTTACCTTGCAGATGGGGGTGAGTAATGCGATGCAAAGACTCGGGAGCTCTATAGCTGCATTGACAACATCACTTGTTCGTGCTGGTCATGTATTTGATTTCATGGAATCTGAAATGGAAGAAGAAATAACATGGGTTACTGCAGGAAATGGTTTTGAGAGAAAAAATATTAATGTACAAAACGAAAGAGATAAGGCTATTGATATATCTAATTTACATTTTTCTTATAATGAAAATGATGAATCAAGAGATAAGAGTAAAATGCGTGCTCAGTTAAATTCTAAAAAGATGCAGATAAGTGTAGGTGAGAAAGTTATGATAACCGGCGAATCCGGATGTGGAAAGAGTACATTGCTTAAGTTGATTCAAGGATTTTATCCTGTTGAAAATGGAAAAATTAAAATACTTGGTAAAGATATAAATGAATATTCACTGGCTGAATTAAGAAATGTTATTACATATGTTCCACAGGATAGTTATTTATTTGAGGGAACAATTGCTGAAAATATTGCATTTGGCTGGAATGAGGAGACTGCTCCAGTAATGGATATGATTGTCAGTGCAGCGAAAAAAGCACATGCTGATGAATTTATCAAAGATTTGCCAGAAGGTTATAACACTAAGGTAGCTGCGGGTGGGACAAATCTGTCTGGTGGTCAGCGTCAAAGAATATCAATTGCAAGAGCATTTATGAAAGATGCACCTATTGTTTTGATGGATGAACCTTCATCGGCATTAGATACATATAGTGAAAATGCAGTACTTGAAGCGATGAGCGTATTTATGAAGAAAAAAACAGTAATTATGGTTTCGCATAGAATGACAGGTGCAGAGAAGTTTAATCGTGTGGTAAGGATGGATTAGCAAAGAATTTCATAACAAAATCCTATATCTTTTAGAGGAGTTTACTGTAAGTGGGACTTGACAAAACAGAACCAATATTCTATATTAACAACGGAGATTTTATACCCAAAAGCAGAAACTACGAATGTACAAATGGAGCTCAAACCCTTGTGGTTTGGGCTTTTTCTAATTTTGTAGAAAATCTGAGAACAACTATTTCTAAAAAGTCAATTATCATTTTGTAATGGAAAATGGACAGAATTATTCACAAAACTGTTTGTACAATACTAACAAATTTTTGAGCGTATATAGTCTTGTAAAAGTGGCAGCATGGCAATTGAGTAACATCGGTTGCTTTTTTTGTTGCCTATTTTTAGAAAGTCATCAATTGCCCCGATAGAGTGATTTCTAAAAAACAAAGTAAAAAGAGTGGAGGAAATGCAAAGTGAAAGAGTATTCAAAAGGTATTTATGTGAAATTTAAACCGGAGACCAGCTAGTTATAGTCAAGCCCTAAATGATAAAAAATAGAACTTTTTCTATT